>ENA-ORSL01001006-ORSL01001006.1-human-gut-metagenome-genome-assembly--contig:-NODE-1006-length-25697-cov-2.978434_pt1 | contig 25697 bp, 25 predicted proteins | sample MGYA00242190_ERZ509157 | MGnify/ENA primary metagenome ERZ509157 (study PRJEB26280, sample SAMEA2338664) | human gut metagenome | biome: human gut; feature: human-associated habitat; material: faeces...
GATATTTACGCCTATGATCCGTCGGCCGTTCCGGCCGGTCACACTGCCATACGTCCGTATGATCTCAGCCTGCGCACCTACGGGGACAGCTTTATATACAACACAACCTCCTATTCGCCCAACACAGAGGCATTGCTTAAACTGAATACGCTGCCGCAGCTGTCGCCTGAAGAGCTGTCTGGTGCCCCGGTCGTGCTTATTATACATACCCACGGCACCGAGGCTTACAGCCCACAGGGCAGCATTTCCTATGACGGGGTGAGCACGCTGGCCCGCTCTGAGGATATCACGCGCAATGTCGTGGCGGTCGGGCAGGCTATGGCCGACGTGCTGAACGGACGCGGCATCAGCACGCTGCACTGCGAAATAATGCATGACGTGCAGTCATACCGCGACTCTTATTCCCGCTCTGCGGCTACAATCAAAGAGTATATTGATAAATATCCTTCCATTAAATATGTTATAGACGTTCACCGGGATTCCGTAAGCGATTCCTCAGGCGCACTGCTACGTCCGGTGACACTGGTAAACGGAAATGTGGCGGCGGCGCAGGTTATGTGCGTGGTCGGCAGTGATGCCGGCGGAACAGCCTGCCCGCGCTGGCAGGAGAACCTGTCCTTTGCACTGCGACTGCGTTCGGCACTCAACTCTTCATACGGAAATATCTGCCGCCCGGTTTGCCTGCGCGGCTCGGCGTATAATCAGCAGTATGCCCCGGTGTCTCTGCTGCTTGAGATCGGTGCAAGCGGCAATTATCTTGACGAGGCGCTGGAGGCCGGACGCCTGTGTGCCGACGCACTGGCGGATCTGATCATAGGATAGCATGCTTTCCGGCAGAATTGTGTCCGATGGCGGCAAAATAATATTTCTGCATAGCTTGAGAGGGAACCTTTTTGAAAAAGATTCCCTCTCAAGCTGGTCTTGTCATTGGTCTTAAGGTGCCTCTTGAAGAAAGGACCTTCACTCATGCCTTTCTGTTTTCCAGCCGGTATTGCCTCGGCGTGACTCCCTTGAGCCTCACAAATGTGTTATAGAACTGCGGCTTGCTTTTATATCCCACCGTGTCTGAGATCTGCTCAGCCGACATATCCGTGGTGCTGAGCAATTCTGCCGCGAGCTCGATGCGCTTGCCGGTGATGTAATCGGACAAATTCATGCCCTTGTGTTTTTTGAACATGCGTGAGAAGTAGGCTGAATTATAACGGAAGCGGTCTGCCAGCTCCTCCTGCGATATGCTTTCGGTAAAATGCTTGTCGACGTATTCCAGTGTCACCGAAATAATATACGCGGGGTCGCGGTTGGCAAGCTCGCTGCGTGCACGCTCCATGGCGCGGGAAATATACTGCGTCATCAGCTTTATCCATTGGCGGTTGACCGCTCGGAAATCGCCGGTCTTTTTTTCATTTTCGCGGGTAAGCGTGCGCAGTATGAAGTCAAGCACCTCCTGCTCGGCTGCGTTGAGTGACAGCTCAGGCTGGTACTCGGTATCGGTATAGAAAATGCGGCGCAGCTCTTCTCCGTCGGCAGGAGTCTCGAAAAAATCGGGTGCTATCAGTAATTCGCGGTACTGAAGCTCCGTGGCCGGACGCAGGGAATGGGGAATGGAGCGATCGATAAAATACAGCGCCCCCTGCTTGAATTCGTAGCTTTTTCCGTCGATCAGCTGATTGCCGTCGCCGCTGATTGGCAGTATTACGTCAAAAAACGCATGAGTGTGTTGCTCCTCCGCGGTGTCGCAGTTGCGGCGAAGAACGCCTACGCTGTCACCCTGGGCGAGAAATTCGGTAATGTAATAATTTATCATAGCTTGCCTTTCTGCTTGGGACTATATGTTGTATTATGTCACAAAAGCTGCAAATTGTCAAGGTGCTCGGGTACTGTTTTTTGACATTTTGAGTTTTTTCTCGTCGGGGAATGTCGGCGGTTGACAAGGCAGGGGGATAGTGATATAATAAAAAACAAAATATGGGTATTGTCACAGAACAGGCCCGCAGTTATATTATGATATCAGGAGCATAAGCAAATGACCTATCGCTTTTCGGATAAGATAGCCGGCCTCAAGCCAAGCGCTATACGTGAAATGTTCAAAAACGTCACTGATCCCAATATAATTTCATTTGCCGCCGGCAATCCGTCTCCGGAGTCATTTCCGGTTGACGAGCTGGCACGGCTGTCTGCAGACATATTTTCAACGGCCTCAACCGCCGCACTGCAATACAGCGTTACCGACGGCTATGCCCCGTTGCGCAGAGCGGTTGCCGAACGTGTAAAGAAAAAATTCGGTATTGGTTGCTCGGTTGCCGCCGGGGATACCTATGACGACACGACCATAATAGTGTCGGGCGGTCAGCAGGGAATAGAGCTGGCCTGCAAGGTGCTGTGCAACGAGGGAGATGCCGTCATATGCGAAAATCCGACGTTTGTAGGAGGCTTGAACGCTTTCCGTTCGTGTGGCGCGAGGACCGTCGGTGTGCCGTTGTGCGAGGACGGCATTGATACAGATGCGCTTGAGGCCGCCGTTATTGCGACGCCTAATGTACGCATGATGTATCTCATTCCGACCTTCCAAAATCCGGCCGGCACAACAACTTCGCTTGAAAAACGTATAAAAATATACGAAATTGCAAAAAAATACGGTATAATCATTTTTGAGGACAACCCGTACGGCGAGCTGCGCTTTGCAGGAAATGAGATACCGACTTTAAAGTCGATGGATACCGAGGGGCTGGTGATCTACTGTTCATCCTTCTCCAAAATTCTTTCGGCCGGTATGCGCGTCGGCTACGTCACGGCACCCGATGCCATTGCACAGAAGATGGTCGTGGCCAAGCAGTCCGAGGACGTGCACACCAACATCTTTTTTCAGATGCTGTGCTATCGCTATATGACCGAGTGCGATCTTGATGCACATATCGACAGCATACGCGCAATTAATCGCCGCAAGTGCAATCTTATGCTCGATGCGCTTGACAGCGCACTGCCGCGGTCGTGGCATTTCACGCGTCCCGAGGGAGGCCTGTTTATATGGTGCACTCTGCCGGAAGGTATCGCTATGGAGGATGTTGTGCGATGTGCGCTTGAAAAGCAGGTCGCCGTCGTTCCCGGTACAACGTTCAACTGCGATCCGGATGCGCCGTCCGCTTGTTTCCGCCTTAACTATTCTACTCCCACAGATGAGCAGATAATAGAGGGGTGCCGCCGCCTGGGTGAGACGGCAAAGGAATTCTGCGTCTGAGTGGGAATCCGAAAGGAGTCCCTGCAATGGCCAAAAAGCACATCCCCGACAAACTGAAAAACGCAATTCTGTTGACTGCCGGCAGTTTGATTTACGCACTGTCGCTGTCCTGCTTTCTTGATCCTAACCGACTGGCGCCCGGCGGCGTGTCCGGTATAGCCGTCATTGTCAACCACACCGTGGGCTGGATAGGCACGGGTACCGTTATAATTATTCTGAATATTCCGCTGCTTATTGCCGGAATGGTGAAATTCGGACGGCGGTTCATGATCTCGACGGTTTATGCCACTGTGCTTTCATCGGTGCTGGTTGAGCTGTTCAACCTCTTCGGCACCGGGGTGCTTCCGCTGACAGATGATCTGTTTCTGGCAGCTCTTGCGGGCGGTGCGCTTATGGCGCTGGGAATAGGTCTTGTGTTCCGCGGAGGCGGCACAACAGGCGGGTCGGATATTGTCACCAAGTTTCTGAGGCTTAAATATAAGCATGTCAAGACAGGCAGTGTTTTTCTGGCAGTGGACTCGGTGGTGGTCGTGCTTTCGGCGATAATTTTTCACGACATTGAGGTAGCGCTTTATGCCGCGCTGTCGCTGGTCGTCAGCGCAACCGTGCTTGACCGGGTGCTGTACGGCACAGACGAGGCTAAGCTGGTGTATATCATAAGCGACAAGGGTGACGAGATAGCCGACGTGCTGATGAGTCGGCTTGACGTTGGCGTGACTTACCTTGAGGGGCAGGGAGCCTACACGGGCAATGACAAAAAAGTGCTCATGTGCGCCGCGCACAAGCGTGCATTTCCGCGCATACGCGAGGTGGTCACGGATGTAGACGACATGGCCTTCATGATAGTCAGTTCGGCTCAGGAAATTTTCGGAGAGGGCTTCAAAAACCATCGCTCCGGTGACTTATAACTTATTCAATTGAAAGGAATTACAAATCATGCTTAACGACAGACAGGTGTCATTTTCCGGGGTTCAGCCCAGCGGAAACCTGACAATAGGAAACTATCTGGGGGCTATCAAGAATTTCCCCTATTTTTCGGATAAATACAAATGCTTCTACTGCGTGGTGGACATGCATGCCATCACTGTCCGCCAGGTCCCGGCCGAGCTGCGCCGCCGGACATACGAAACGTTGGCACTTTATATTGCCTGCGGACTTGATCCGGACAAGAATACACTTTATGTTCAGTCTCACGTCCCCGCGCACGCAGAGCTGGCATGGATACTCAATTGCTTTACCATGTTCGGCGAGCTGTCGCGCATGACGCAGTTCAAGGACAAGAGTGCAAAGCATGCAGATAACATAAACGCCGGGCTGTTTACATATCCCAGCCTTATGGCGGCGGATATACTGCTTTATCAGACAGATGTTGTTCCGATCGGTGCCGACCAGAAGCAGCATGTAGAGCTTACGCGCAACATTGCCGAACGTATCAACCAGATTTATCCCGGGCTGTTCACCGTGCCAGAACCTATAATCCCCAACAGCGGTGCCAAGATCATGTCGCTTGCCGATCCGACAAAGAAAATGAGCAAGTCGGACGAAAATGAAAATGCAGTCGTGCGGATACTCGATGACCGCGACACAATACTGCGCAAATTCCGCCGCGCTGTGACCGATTCCGACACTGTCGTGCGCTTTGCCGAGGGCAAGGACGGAATAAATAATCTCATGACTATTTATTCCTGCCTTACCGGCAAGAGCATGGAGGACATTGAGCGGGAATTTGACGGTCATGGCTACGGAGATTTCAAGAGCGCGGTCGGTGAGGTATGTGCCGATGCTCTGGCTCCTGTTCAGAATGAATTCCGTCGGTTGTGCGACGACAGGGCTTATCTCGAGGCTCAGATGAAAAAGGGCGCGGATGAGGCTGCTTACTTTGCGAGAAAAACGCTGTCAAAGGTCAAGAAAAAGCTGGGCTTTATCGTCTGAGTGACGGCGCAGAGCGTCCTTTTATTGAAACATCACAAATTATGCGCCTAAAAAACGGCAAATTCTCCTTACCTGCGATTGACACGGATAATGTGACGTGTTATAATAATTTATTATTATAACATTTTTCCGGCGCAATCTGCCGGGGTCGTGAGGTTGTTATGTCAAGGCTTGAAATACCGTTAAACTATAAACCGCAGCTGTCACTGCGTCAGACCGAAGTGGCTATTAAAAAAGTCAAGGACTTTTTTGAACGTGATCTGGCGATTCAGCTCAATCTGACCCGCGTGTCGGCACCCTTGTTCGTAGATGCGACAAGCGGTCTTAACGACAACCTCAACGGTGTTGAGCGTCCGGTCGATTTTTCACTTTACTCTGGCGAGCATTTTGAAATTGTCCATTCATTGGCTAAGTGGAAGCGCATGGCGCTCAAAAGCTACGGCTTTGAGCCGGGCGAAGGGCTGTACACCGATATGAATGCTATCCGCCGCGATGAGGATACCGACAATATTCATTCTATCTTTGTCGATCAGTGGGACTGGGAAAAGGTGATACGCCGGGAGGAGCGCACGCAAGACACGTTCCGTCATGCGGTCAAGCTGATTTACGCGTCGTTGAGACATACCGAAATATTCATTGCAGATGATTACAATTTTATAAACCGACTGCTGCCGGAGCGCATTGAGTTTGTTACATCGCAACAGCTGGAGGACAGATATCCCGATAAAACGCCCAAGCAGCGCGAGTATCTTGCCGCACGGGAGTACGGCGCGGTGTGCATCATGCAGATCGGCGGTAAAATGAAGTCGGGACAGATTCACGACGGCAGAGCGCCCGACTATGATGACTGGACACTGAACGGAGATATCATCGTTTATTATCCCGTGCTTGATATTGCGTTTGAGCTGTCGTCTATGGGTGTGCGCGTCGACGAGGATGCGCTGGTGCGTCAGCTGGCCGAGGCGGGGTGTCCCGAACGGGCAAAGCTGCCTTTCCACCGTGCACTGCTGAACGGTGAGCTGCCGTATACCATCGGCGGCGGCATAGGACAGTCGAGAATGTGCATGTTCTTTTTGCGCAAGGCGCACATAGGAGAGGTACAGTCTTCCTTCTGGGATGCCGAGACTCATCGGCTGTGTGCGGAAAATAAGATCTATTTGCTGTAATCAGCAGGACAGTCCGATCTGCTGAAAAAACACGCAAGTGATGCGAGGGTGCAGATAATACAAACAAAAATCACTTTACCGACAAATGCAGTAAAGTGATTTTTGTTTTGAGTAATATATTTTCTTCGTCGTTCCTGAGACGAAATTATTTTCCGACTCCGAACATGTTCTGAATATACTTAACTTTTGACAGCGGAATCATCACCAGTGATGCCAGTATAACGCCTGAGCCTGCCTGGATAAGATTGGGGACCACACCGGATAACGCTCCGGCAAAGCCGTACAAAGCTATCTCATATACGAAATAGCCTGCCACCATGATGACCTCACCGGCAATGCCGGCTACAGCGTAAAACGGCAGCTTGTGATTCCGTCCGCGGCTCAAGAGGCGGAACAGCACCGATGCCAGCGCAGCTACACCCCATTTGATGAGGAAAGTTGCGGGAACGTACTGTGCCGCACCGAGTATCAGATCGGTAAGTCCCGAACCGATGGCGGCGGCAAGTCCACCCCACAGCGGCCCGAGCAAAAAGCCGGATAACAGCACAAAGCAGTCACCGAGGTGGATATAGCCTCCGGCAGGTGAATATGTCAATACTATCATGGTCGAAAGGCAGGTCAGCGCTGCCATGAGCGCTGATGCGACAATTTTGTGAATGTGATTTGTTTTCATAGTCTTTATCTCATTCTATTTCATTGATATTGTAGGGGGTTGTCTGGTAAACGAAATAGTTCAGCCAGTTGGAATAAAGCAGATTGGCACAGCTTCGCCATCGTACAAGCGGAGGACGTGACGGATCGTCTTGAGGGTAGTAGTTGGCAGGGACTGCGGTTGCCAATCCCGCTTCTTTGTCCCGCAGGTATTCGCGCTCCAGCGTGTCGGCGTCGTACTCTGAGTGGCCGGTGACAAACACCTGCTTGCCGCGGTCGGTCATACATATAAATACTCCCGCTTCGGGCGATGAGGCAATGATCTTCAGCTCGGGGTGCTTTTCTATATCATCACGGCGGACCGTTGTATATCTTGAATGAGGCACCCAGAATTCGTCATCAAAGCCGCGCATCAGCATTGAGTGCCGATGGTCGGTATGATGCCGGAACACACCGAAAAGCTTGTGCTCAAGCGGATATTTAGGTATTCCGAAATGATAGTAAAGTCCGGCCTGTGCACCCCAACAGATGTGAAACGTGCTTGTGACATGTGTTTTGCTCCACTCCATGATATCACACAGCTCTTTCCAGTATTCGACCTGCTCAAACTCCATCTGCTCCACCGGTGCACCGGTGATTATCATGCCGTCATATTTGCGGTCGCGCACCTCGTCGAATGTGTGGTAAAACGCCAGCATGTGTTCGGCCGATGTGTGCCGGGCCTTGTGCGTGGCGGTCTGAAGCAGTTCAAGCTCGACTTGGAGCGGCGTATTTCCTATCAGACGCGCGATCTGCGTCTCGGTGACGACCTTTGTAGGCATAAGATTGAGCATTAGTATGTGAAGCGGCCGGATGTCCTGTGTGATGGCCCGCGTTTCGGTCATCACAAATATGTTTTCCTTCAGCAGTGTGTCGGTGGCTGGCAACAGATTAGGTATTTTGATTGGCATGGCGCCACCTCCTTGGTTTTATTTTCCGAGTGCCTGATCAAGGTCGGCAATGATATCGTCAACATTCTCAATTCCGACACTCAGCCGTACAAGGTCGGGGGTAATACCGCAGTCGGCCAGCTGCTCATCGGTAAGCTGACGGTGGGTTGTGCTGGCGGGGTGCAGTACGCTTGTCCGTGCGTCAGCCACGTGAACAACTATTGCGGCCAGCTTGAGTGAGTCCATAAAACGCATCGCTGCCTCGCGTCCGCCGCGTACGCCGAAGGAGATCACGCCGCTTGCACCGTTGGGTACGTATTTGCGTGCCAGCGTGTACTGACTGTCCGATTCAAGCAGGGGATAATTGACCCAGCTGATGTGGGGGTTGCTTTGCAGCCAATGCGCTACCCCGAGTGCGTTTTCGCAGTGCCTTGCAACACGCAGGTGAAGCGTTTCAAGCCCCAGGTTGAGCAAAAATGCCGTCGTAGCGGTCATCGGATTGCCTATGTCGCGCACGAGCTGAACGCGCAATTTGGTGAAATATGCTTTGTCAACACCGAAATTTGCGGTGTAAACCACTCCGTGGTATGAATCGTCCGGTTCGGTCATCTCCGGGAATTTGCCGCATGTCCAGTCGAAGCGACCTCCGTCAACAACGCAGCCTCCTACAACAGTGGCGTGACCGTCCATATATTTTGTGGTTGAGTGCGTGACTATGTCTGCACCGAACTCAAACGGACGGCACAGCACCGGAGTAGCGAATGTGTTGTCCACCACCAGCGGTATGCTGTGACGGTGAGCAATGGCGGCGTAACGTTCGATATCCAGCACATGCATGGACGGATTTGAAATTGTTTCGCCGAAAATCAGCCGGGTATTGTCGTCGATCGCAGCTTCGACCTCTTCATCGCTCATATCGGGAGTGACAAAGCGGGTTTCTATTCCAAGCCGGCGCAGCGTGACGGCCAGCAGATTGAAGGTGCCGCCGTAGATCGAGGTCAGTGCCACAATATTCTGCCCGGCCGACGTGATGTTGAGCACAGCCAGCATGTTGGCACTCTGCCCTGATGACAGCAGTACCGCGCCCGAGCCGCCCTCAAGGTCGGCGATCTTTTCCTCAACACAGGCAACGGTCGGATTTGAGATACGCGAGTACATGTGCCCGTCCTCTTCAAGGTCGAACAGCTTACCGAGGTGGTCTGAACTATCATACTTGTATGTTGTGCTTTGGAATATGGGGAGTACGCGTGGTTCGCCGTTGCCCGGCGTGTAGCCCGACTGTATACATTTGGTTTCGACTTTATAATCCGACATGTCATTACTCCTTATGGTAAGGATTTTTGATTATCTTAAATTATACCATATTATTTTGTGCTTTACAATGTTCCATATGCCGAAAGTCGGTCGCAACAGCTCTTGCACGAATGTATAAAATGCTGTATAATGTAATTGACCGCGCCCGGAATCATTATCCGGGCGCGGCTGGAATGTTTATTTTTTGTTTTTTGAGTTATGGCATCCGCTGTGGCAATTGAAGCAATCGCCGCAGCACCCGCCGCCGCGTCGCCGCCGCCGGATGCTGAAAAAAACGGCAGCAAACAGTCCTATGGCAACGGCAATGAGTATTATATAATCGGCAGTGCCCATATCAATACCTCCCAAACCGGAAAAATCACGTTCATACGATCAGAGTCCCGACCGAATATACAATGAAGGCGCACAGCCATGCCACAACGCACTGAAAAACAACTACTCCGACGGTTTTAGGCGTTGAATTCAGCTCACGGCGTATAGTTGCAACAGCCGCTACACAGGGTGTATACAACAGCGTGAATACCAGAAAGCTGAGGGCCGAGAGTGGTGTGAGCAGTGCGGACAGTGTCTCGCCAAGCCCCGCCGTTCCGGTTCCGAGCAGGACGCCCAGCGTGCTGACGACCGATTCCTTAGCGGTAAAGCCGGCGATAAGTGCGGTTGATACGCGCCAGTCGCCAAATCCGAGCGGCGCAAACACAGGAGAGATCAGACGGCCAATGGCGGCCAGCAGACTGTTGCTGCTGTCGCTAACATAGTTCAGGCGTGAGTCAAATGCCCCGAGAAACCATATGACCACTGTTGCCGCAAATATTACGGTAAATGCTTTTTGCAGAAAGTCCTTTGCTTTGTCCCACATGAGCAGCAGCACACTGCGCGGGGACGGAAAGCGGTAGTTGGGCAGCTCCATGACGAACGGCACCGGTTTGCCGCGGTATACCGTTTTATTGAGTATCAGCGCCACGACAATTCCGATCAGCATACCTACGATGTACAGCACGCACATCATAAGTGCAGAGTAGTTGGGGAAAAACGCGGCGCAGAACACCGAGTAAATTGCGATTTTGGCAGAGCAACTCATAAACGGTGTCAGCAGTATTGTCATGCGGCGGTCACGCTCGCCGGGCAGTGTCCGAGTTGCCATGACAGCGGGAACGGTACAGCCGAAGCCAATTATCATGGGCACAAAGCTGCGTCCGGACAATCCGATCTTGCGCAGCAACTTATCCATGACAAAAGCCACACGTGCCATATATCCCGTGTCCTCAAGCACTGACAGGAAAAAGAACAGCACAACAATTATCGGCAAAAACGACAGCACACTGCCGACGCCTGCGAATATGCCGTCAATTACAAGGCTTTGAACCGCCGGGTTGATGCCGTACGCGGTCAGCGCACGGTCGACGATGCCGGTCAGCGCATCTATGCCGAGTGCGAGAAGGTCAGACAGCCCTTTGCCGATAACGCCGAATGTCAGCCAGAATATAAGTGCCATTATTCCGAGAAAAATCGGTATGGCGGCGTATTTGTTAGTGACGATGTTGTCGATCTTCAGGCTGCGCAAGTGTTCCTTTGATTCTCGGCATTTTACAACGGTTCCGGCGCATGCCGACTCAATGAAGGAATAACGCATGTCGGCAAGCGCGGCATTGCGGTCAAGCCCGCGTTCGGTCTCCATTTCGGATACGGTATGCTCCAGTGTCTCCACCTCATTTTTGCTGAGATCGAGGCGGGTGGGGAAGTCCTTGTCGTCCCCTTCAATAAGACGGACTGCGGCAAAACGCGGAGAAATTCCGGCGCGCTGTGCATGGTCCTCTATCATGTGGCAGACGGCGTGTATACAGCGATGCACAGGGCCGGGTGAGCAAAAATCAAGCACCTTAGGATAGATCTTGTTTTTGGCCGTTTCGACCGCAAGTCGGACCAGTTCGTCTATGCCTTCGCCCTTGGCAGCCGAGATGGGAACGACAGCAACGCCCAGCCGCTCGGACAGGCAGGTTATATCTACCGTGCCGCCGTTTCCGCGTACCTCGTCCATCATATTGAGTGCGATTACGGTGGGTATGCGCAGCTCGAGCAGTTGCAGTGTAAGATAAAGATTGCGCTCAATGTTGGTGGCATCCACTATGTTTATGATGCCGTCCGGCTTTTGATTGATAATGAAATCCCGTGTCACTATCTCTTCGGGAGAATAGGGGCGTATGGAATATATTCCGGGCAGGTCGACCACTGAATTACCGCGTGACAGCAGCATTTCGCCCATTTTCTGATCGACGGTTACTCCCGGGAAGTTGCCAACGTGCTGGTTTGACCCTGTCAGCGCGTTGAACAGTGTGGTCTTTCCGCAGTTCTGGTTACCGGCCAAAGCAAAAATCATTTTTGCTCACCTCCGTCGACCAGCGCGATATATGCGGCGTCCTCAAGCCGCAGTGTCAGCTCGTAGCCGCGTATATGTATTTCCATCGGGTCGCCGAGCGGAGCGATTTTGCGTACTGTTACGGCGGTTCCCGGGATAAGTCCCATGTCAAGCAACCGCAGGCGAAGTGCCCCTGTTCCGCCGACCTCCGATATCACGCCGCCCTGCCCCGGCAGCAGCTTATCAAGAGTCATATAATATTCCTTTCGTTTTCATCGGTTGAATTACAGACAATATGTTAGCACAGACTAACAAGTTTGTCAAGGCGATTTTTAACAAAATCACACAATGCAGAAAAATATGAAGGAGGCTCAAAATGCCAGGCAGAATTATACTTGACGGCGCGGTTTTTACGGGTGAGCTTCGCGGAGATATGCCGTGCGGCCGTGGAACTATGCGCTTTGATGACGGCACGACGTTCTCAGGCGTTGTGGACTACGCCTCTCAGCGCGGCAGCGGAGTCTGGCGCTATGCTGACGGTTCTGAATTGCGTGGGGGCTTTACGGTATGTCCGGACGCACCTGCGTGGTGCTTCACGGCCGCTGACGGTACGGTCACAAGGGGGATCGTGTGCTATTTTGTGGCCGAAACGGAAATGTCCGTTGATGCTGCGGACACAGCATCACGCACGCCGGATTCTGACGAGCTGACTCAACGGATATGTGCAGAGCTTGTCAGCGAGCTTGGTAGAAACGGTATCGGCATCGAATACAATGCCAGGACAATTCTGGTCGATTTTCTTCGCCGGAGCGGGGTGCCGGCGGATGATGCGGTTCGCGGGCTTAATGCCGGACCGCTTATCCGCGTGCCGCAGGTGATGAGCTATCTGAACTGCGCCGAAAACAGCGGCTGAATTTGAGATTTTTGGATTGACAGACGAACGGCGATGTGGTATAATTTTCCCATAACAAATTGAAACTTGCGGTCATACGACCTGCTGATGAAAGGACTTCCGATATGAAGTACAATGCTTATGAAACGGTTTTTGCTCCCGACGGCCGCCTTTGCGGCAGTGCCGACTGCCTTCCGCTTGAAGACGGTGCACTGCTTGTAGTCTGGGAAAAGGAAAGGGGCACATCGTGGACCATTCTGGGCGCCGTGCGAGATGCCAAGGGACGGTGGAGCGAGGCGTGTCCCGTTGTCCCCGCTGACAGAATACTGCGCCGCTATCCTGTGCTGTATCGTCGCGCTGACGGTGCAGTGGTACTGCTCTGCCGTGTCGGCTCCGATCCTGCCGAGCTACATACTGAACAGCTTGTTTCGTTTGACGGAGGACTCAGTTTCGGCGAGCCTGTTGATGTCATGACAGAGGGCGACATCGGCGGAGGACCTTCGCGCGGAGCTGTGCTGACGCTTGAGGACGGTACTTTGCTGTGCGGCGGTATGACGCCCGAGGGTGACTGCGCCGCTTATGTTTACCGCTCATGCGACGGTGGAGAACATTGGCACCGCAGTGATGCTATAGTGCTCCCCGCACGTTATGACAACGGCTTTGACGGCGGGCTGTGGTCGCCTGTGCTGTGGTCTGAGGGCGGACAGTATGTACATGCGCTTATGCGCTCATCTGTCGGATTTGTTTTCCGCGCGGATTCATACGACGGCGGCGTAACATGGAGTGAGCCGTATCCGTTGAATGTGGCCAATCCAAACAGTCCTATCTGCGGGCTTTCACTTGCCGACCTGCGAGTTTTTCTGCTGTGCAATCCAAGCTCACTGCCTGAGGGGAAGAGCAAGGGAAAGCGTTCGCCGCTGGCGCTGTATCAGTCGGGCAGCAATGGCTGTACCTTCCGCAAAATCAACAGCATTGCCACGGGCAATGGCGAGTTTACCTACCCCGCCATGAAATACGCGGAAAATAAATTGTACATCACGTTTACAAAAAATAAGACAGAGATCATGCTCGTTATTCTGGAGCTGTGATGCTCAAATAGCAAAAGCGCCCCTGCCGGCCTGTGCGGTAGCGGGGCGCTTTTCAGTTGATTATGTATTGGTTTCAGTCGTGCGGTGCTTCTTCTGAATTGTGTGCTTCGGGAACAAAGTCTTGCTCGGGGCAAGTATCGGGAGCTTTGTCGGTGTCTGTATCCGCGGAATTGACGGCTTCATCGACTGCAAAACAGACGGAGTCTGTGGGGTTACAGTTGTCCGGTGCGAGCCTCATAAGTATATAGCCCACCACAAGTGCGGCGATTATATACACATGGGCGGCAATATCAAAGTAATATGAACTGTCCTGAAGTACGCTCACGCCGAATATCGCCACGCCGGTGTCAAGCAGTACCATTCCGGCTGCACACAAAAGCCACCCCGGGGTTTTGAATGATGAAACAAAACATACTGCCAGCATTGCCAGACAGATAAGTGCCGTAAGCCAGCCACAGATAAGCAGGTTGCTCTCCCCGACAATACCGGCATAGACAATTCCGCGTGCCAGCAGCTGTTGTGGCAGCAGTAGCGAGAAGCAGACGGTTACACTTTCGTCTGCCGCGAGCAGGCAGAGGTCAATAAGCGTTATCACTATAAGTGCGTTGATGTGATTGCGGCACAGCTCGCCTAATATTTTTACAGCCTTGTTTTTCATATCAGATCTCCCGGATTTTGTTGTAATCAGTATACCACGGTTTATATGGTTTGTCAATATTCGGGGGATTATTGGTAAAACAGAAGCAACGCCAGCATAAGTATTATGTCGGAGTCCCGCTGACTCTGAGACAGCAAAAGAATCAGTCCGGTCAGCAACAGCTCTTCAAAGCCCAGCTCGCCTCCGTGCGTCGAACCGAAGCCGGGAGGCATAAGTGCGCTGAGCAGTCCGTGGGAGGGCGGCGGTCCGCGGTGTGCGGAGGCTTCACGGGAATCGGGGGCATCTTTTGACGAGGCGGAGGCAACGGTCGCGTCATCGGGCCTGTCAGGAGGACGGTCGGTATCTGCTTCTCCTGACGGCGTGTCGGCTCCGCTTGCTTCATATTTCTGGTTCGATGCTGATAGCTCAGACGGCCCGTGTATCCCGGCCGTTTTTTCGGCTTCTGCCTGCTCCGGCGTGCCGTGAGGCTGTGTGATGCCATCGGTAGCGGCTGGGTCCGGCCTCTCGCGAGCTTTGTATGTCATGTGGGTTCCCGGAGAGTCGGATAACCGGCAGGAGGCGGCAGGGTATGATGTCGGGGCAGATGAGTTGATCGGTGAGGAAGCCGAGCCGTCGTAAACCCGCCTGGTGTCGGCGGTGCTCATGAATGCCGTCCCGCTGTAATTCCCGGGCGGTGTGGGACGGCGGAATTCTTTTGAGTACATTATGATTTCCCCTCCTTCACTCAGCGAACGCGGCGTATCAGGTCGCCCATTCGGTTTATACGTATCAGGTAGTCTATGGCTTCGCAACGCCTGGGACTCATGTATGGCTTGAGCGCCGACAGCAGTGCTATGCGGCGGTCGCAGTCAACATGCGATTTTTTGGGTGTGTCGGTCCCTTTGGGCGGAGCCAGCATGGATAACACACCCGGTAGCTTGGCCATGAAGTCGCTGTCAGACAAAAGAGAGGTCAGCCCGCTCAGTCTATCAGAGTCGCTGCCGTGAGCCGATGCGGGGGCGCTTCGAGGCGGTGTGTCCTGTGAGCCTTCGTCCTCAGACGATAAACCGGGTGATGTAGCCGGCTGCGCGCCGTCTGTGCTGCCGCCCCCCGGCGGTGCGGACGCACCTTGATCCGCACTTCCGCCGGTTTTGGTCTGTGCCACGCGCTCTAACAGCTGTGGGTCATTCAGCAGTGCGCCGAACAGATCGGGAGAGGTGCGGTTGTCCTCCATTCAACGTCCTCCCGTTTTACCGCGCCTGAGCTGTTCGGCCGCCAGCTCAAGCTGTTGGTCGGTGGCGTTTTGAAGTGCGTTCCGTATGGAATTTATGTCGCTTCCGGTGATGTTGAAGGTCGACAGGTCAAGGCCGTTGTCAACGGCCAGCTTGGTTATGACGTATTTCAGTTGTGAGTCGCTCATGGAGAGCAGACGCTTAAGTGCGTTTCGATCAAGCTGCATGGTATTATGTCCTTTCAGAAAAATAGTATCCATGAGTATTATATGTGCCATTGCCAAGGTATGACCGGCCTATCGTGCAAAAAGTACGAAAAAAGCGCAGATATGAATGTTTTGAAGTTGAAAAATCAGCGGAAGTATGTTATAATAAAAAAGTTAATAAAAAATTAATGAATTGCCGCCTGCATCGGTGGCATGATGAAAGAGGTCGCACATGAAGCATTGCTTTGTAATAAATCCGGCGGCGGGCAAGGGTAAGGTTCAGAATAAGCTTGAACAGCAGATCCGCGACAGCTGCGATGAGTTGGGAGTGGATTATTCGGTCTACTACACCGCCTGTGAGGGCGACTGTGAAAAATATGTCGGGGCACGTTGTGCCGAGGGCGACGATATCCGCTTTTACGCCTGCGGCGGTGACGGTACACTGTGCGACGTGGTCAACGGTACCGCCGGCTACAGCAACGCCGAGGTCGGTATAATTCCGGTCGGCACAGGAAACGATTTTGTGCGCAACTTTTCACCGAAGGAAAAATTCATGGACATAATCGCGCAGGTTAAGGGAAGCATACATCAGCTCGATCTCATAAAATATAACGGGAGATATCTTATCAACATGCTCAACACCGGCTTTGACTGCGAAGTCGTGCGTCAGGTCGCCAAGATAAAAAACAACCCGCTTGTCCCGGGCGGCTTGGCATACATAATGGGGGTAGTCCGTGTATTGCTCAAAAAACCGGGTGTGAAAATGCGTGTGTCGGTGGACGGCGGTGAAGCCCAGGACAAGGATCTGTTGCTGACCTGCATAGGTAACGGTGCATTCTGCGGCGGAGGATTCCGCTCAGAGCCTTATGCCTCGCCTTCGGACGGTGTAATGGATGTCTGCTTTATCAAAAATGTTACAAGACGTAAATTCCTGTCCCTGCTGTCGTCCTATAAGACCGGAAATTACCTGCACCGCAGGGACATCGGCAAGATAGCCGAATACGTACGGTGCTCGACGCTGGAAATACAGTTCCCGCAAAGTCAGGCAGTAAGCATTGACGGTGAGATAGAGGACTGTGACCGCATTGTGCTCAGTGTTCACCGCGGGGCCGTGCGTTTCTGCGTGCCGGAAGGGTGTGAGCAGATCGAGCCGTGGGCAATCGGCACAGTGGCTGAGACGGCTACGGTATGAAGCTTTTGGTTATATCAGACTCGCACCTTCACCCGGGCAATATACGCCGCGCACTGGCGGCTCAGACAACGCGGCCTGACGCGGTCCTGTTCCTCGGCGACGGATTGGCGGATGTTGCTGATATTGAGTTCGGTGAGATACCGTTTATCGCGGTGCGCGGCAACTGTGATATCTTCAACTTCGGTGGTGATGCTATGCCGCCGTGCGAGCGTACCGTCAATCTTGACGGCCGTAATATTTTCATGCTACACGGCCACACACGCGGTGTGGAGAACGGGCCGGAGCGTGCCATTGACGCGGCGGTCGAGCACGATGCCAGCCTGCTGCTCTACGGCCATACTCATGTGAAATATCAAAACTACCTGCCTGCCGGAACACAGCTCGCTTTCCGAACGCTGGAGCATGACCTGTATATCTTCAACCCCGGGTCGATAGGCACGCCGCGTGACGGCGGTGAGCCGAGCTACGGTGTAGTCGAGCTGTGCCGCAGCGGAATACTGACCGGGTGGGGGACGCTGTGATGCTAATGCCCTGACTGATGAATAAGACAAAAAAGGCCGCCCTGTACGGGCGGTCGTAAGGTTATTATTGTACTTCTGAAACGGCTTCGGCCTCTTGAGCGGCCTCAGCGGCCTGCGCTTCTTTGGCGGCCTTCAGTTCGGTTTCGTAAGCCGCAATAACGGCTGATTCGAGAATTCCTCTGAACTGAGCGTTGATTGGATGTACGATGTCGCGATAGGTATCGTCGGGGTTTTTGCGGCTGGGCATTACGATAAAGTATTTGTCCCGGGCGTAAATGACCTTGATGTCATGTACCGCCAGCTGGCCGTCAAATGTTACCGAAACGATGGCTTTCATAGGTCCCTCGTCGAACAATTTCCTTACTTTAATGTCTGTAATCTGCATCTGCATTTACCTCCTGTCGGTTTTTCCGGCTAATAAATTTTTTACTGTTATAAATGACGGCAGTTTGGCCGTTAGGTATAAATAACCAATCTCCGATTATTAGTATAGAATAACAATGTGACGGTTATTCAAACACAATGAAATTTTTGTGTGAAAAAACAAACGTGCAAATTCACAAAATGCAGATAACCGTGTTATTTCCCTGAAAGGAACCATTTTTCATGCTGACTGAAAATACACATTACGGTCCCGACGCGATACGCAGCATCATGTCCGGCTGCAAAGGAGTTTTCTTTATTGGCATCGGCGGGATCAATATGTCATCGCTTGCGCACCTGACACATGCGGCCGGCTTTTACACTGCCGGCTCCGACCGTAGCCGCAGTGCGCTTTGCAGCCGTCTTGAGCGAGAGGGCATCAAAATCAGCTACGGCCACAGCGCACAGAATATCGAGGGCTGTGATGTCGTGGTGTACACGGTTGCGATTACCCAAGATAACCCGGAGTACGCGGCGGCACAGGCGGCCGGTCTGCCGTGCATCTCACGCGCCGATTATATGGGATATCTCATGATGGCATATGCACACCGCATAGGTGTTTCGGGCATGCACGGCAAGTCGACCACTACGTCGATGTGTGCGGCGCTGTTTATGGATGCCGGGTACGATCCTACTGTGCTGTCGGGTGCCGAGTATAACAAAATGGGGGGCGCCTATCGCGTCGGCGGACAGGATTACTTTATATTTGAAGCTTGTGAGTACAAGGATTCATTTCTCGATTTCAACCCTACAATTGCAGTAATACTGAATATCGAGCCGGATCATCTGGATTATTTTTCGGGGATCGAGCAGATAAAGCAGTCGTTCACTGCCTTCGCCTCGCGCCCCGGATGCCGTTATCTTGTTGCCAATGTCGACGATCAGAATGTCCGCGAGGTGGCAAAATCCGCCGCCGGAACACAGCTTGTGACATTCAGTCTGCATAGCCCCGGAGCCGACTTCACGGCGACCAACATATCAACAAGTGCGGGGCGGTATACCTTTGACGTGCTGCGCCGCGGTGAATTTTTCTGCCGCATACAGCTGTGTATTGCCGGAATGTATAACATTTCAAACGCATTGGCCGCTGTCGCGGTAGCTGACCTTTGCGGTATTGCACCGGCGGATATAGCGCACAGCCTGAATTATTTTCAGGGAGCAAGACGGCGCATGGAATACAGGGGCACGCTGAACGGTGCCGCAGTTTATGACGATTACGCTCACCACCCGACCGAGATACGTGCGGCGCTGGAGGGACTAAGCAAACTTATGTCGGCGGGAGATGGTGAGCGCGGAGAGCTTGTATGCGTGTTTCAGTCACACACATACGACCGTACTGCAGCACTGTTTGACGAGTTTGCAAATTCGTTTGATGCCGCTGACCGCGTTATCGTGGCAGATATATACGCCGCGCGCGAGGGCGACACCCACGGCGTCAGTGCCGAAAAGCTGGCACATGCCATTGGCAACCGTGCCGAATATGTGGGAGACATGGAACATATTGCGGAGTATCTGAAGAATAATATTAATCCGTGCGATACGCTTGTTATAATGGGCGCCGGTGATATAAACAGATTATTTCCGATGATCGGGCTGTAAATCTCAAATATTGATGTCATTTTGTACAACGGCATACATACCATGCAAAAAATTATGTAAACTTTTTTTCAAAACTATTTACTTTGGGTTGAAAAAGTATTATAATATCAACATATCATCATGATAATGTGTTAATATGCTTAAATGTTGAGGTATGTATTAATGAAAAGCAAGATCAGGGATGAAAAGATCGATTTTCTGTTCCGTGGTATCATGACTCTGGACAATATTGAAGATTGCTATAATTTTTTTGAGGATCTGTGCACGGTTGCCGAAATTCAGGAGATGGCCAAGCGTATGCACGCCGCTAAAATGCTGAGAGAGAATTATATATATTCCGAGGTTGCCGCGCAGACAGGGTTGAGTACCGCTACTATAAGCCGGGTAAACCGTTGCCTGAAATACGGCAGTGACGGCTATCTCAACGTGCTTGAGCGTCTGGACCGCCACCGCTGACCAATGTGCATGCAGTACCACCGGGTAAGGCTTTTAGAGTGATGCGCGGCAGACTTGCAGTCTTGCAGACCGTTGAGGCTCATTTGACCTGACGGCACCGTTATATTGTATTAAACTGTAATTATGAATGTTGAAGAATGTGGAGCCTACGGACAGCTGGCGGCAGTCTATGACAGGCTGAACGCTCAGCTGGACTACATCGCATGGGCGGATTTTATTGTTGCATGCTTTGAGCGGTATGCCGATATACGTCCGTCAATTATTCTGGATCTGGCGTGCGGGACCGGGCGTATGACGCTTGAGCTTGCCCGGCGCGGCTATGATATGATAGGAATTGACGGCAGTGCCGAAATGCTGTCTGAGGCATCGGCGCGGCGGCTGAATTTTACAAATCCTCTCTATCTCATGCAGGATATGCGTGCATTTGAGCTGTACGGCAGTGTCGGAGGAGTGGTGTGCTGCCTTGACAGCATTAATTATCTTACCGGGGAGGGCGACCTTGCCGGGTGTTTGGCATGTGTGTCAAATTACCTGGATCCGGGCGGCCTGTTTGTGTTCGACGTCAGCTCGGAGTACCGTTTTCTGCATGTTTTTGCTGATAATGCTTACGTACTTGAGGATGACGGTGTTTATTGCGGCTGGCAGAATTTCTATCATAAGCGAAAGCATATATGCGATTTTTATCTGAGCGTGTTCCGGCGCCTGCCGGACGGCACATATTCGCGTTTTGACGAGCAACAGAAGGAGCGCTATTACAGCCCGGAAGAGCTTGAAGCAGCCCTTCGGACAGCCGGACTTGAACCGGTCGGGCGCTTCGGCGGATTTGATTTTGCTCCGCCACGTGAGAGGGATGAACGGTGGTATATTGTTGCCAAAAAAGCGATTCAGATGTGATCTTGCCGAAAATGCTGCAAATGACGCGATAAACAGTGCGCAGCGGCACAAAAATATCCCCAAAACAGCTTCCGCAACCAATAGTTGCGGACTTTTCGACAAATTGCAACTCAGAATGTATGGAAACAGCCTCCCGGTTTCTGCTAAAATATTGTTGCTGTGAGGCAGAGCGGCTTGCATATTGCGCCCGGGACGCAGTTCAGCCGATCGGGCCTATACGGCAGTGCTACCTCGGGCGGCGCTTGCGAATTAAGTAAAGGAGCAGTCACATGAATATACGCATTGCAAACAGACTTGTTGAATATCGCCGTGTTAACGGTTATTCTCAGGAGGATCTTGCCGAAAAGCTGGGTGTCAGCCGCCAGGCGGTGTCCAAATGGGAGCGAGCGGAGGCCTCTCCGGATACCGATAACCTTATCGCACTGGCAGCGCTCTATGGCGTGACTATCGACGAGCTTATCAACGGTAATGACCAGCCGCACGAGCGTGATGACATGTCCGGTGCCGGAGGTGACGATGCGGTCGGCTCGGCTGCCGATGCCGCCGAAGACAATGGTGAAAACTCCGGTGGCGGCGACCGCATACATATCAACCTGAGCGGACAGCTTGATGACCAAAACGGAAATCATGTTCATGTTGGAGTTGACGGTGTGCAGGGTGACGATGATCAGGGAGCTCATGTTCATATAGATATCGACGGAATAGGTGACGACACTGATGGCAGTTACACCGATGATACAGACAGCGGCAATGCCGATAAATCCGGTAGCGGTGACCGCGTGCATATCGGTCTCGGCGGAATACATGTCGACGATAACAAGGGCAATCATGTTCACATAGGTCTTGGAGGCGTGCATGTTGATGACGAGGAAGGGAATCATGTCCATATAGGCATAGACGGAATAAATATCAATGACGTGAAAAAGGGGGATTCAATTTACATGAAGGACGGTAAGCTGTACGTTAACGGCGAATACATACGCGATGTCGGAGACAGCAGTAGCTTCTCAATAAAGGACGGCAAGCTGTATGCCGACGGGGAATATGTCTGCGATATCAACGACGACGATACGGTCAATATCAATAACGGTCATGTTTATGTCAACGGCAAGGAGCATGTGGAGTACAGGTACAAAGGGCATGAGGCGGTAAACTGGATCAGCGCATGTGTTCCGATGGCAACGGTTATTGCGTATCTTGTAATGGGATTTGTTTTTGACTGGGGTTGGCGCATCGGCTGGCTGGTTTTTCTGCTTGTGCCGCTGATACCATCACTGTTTTCGGCCCTACGCCGCCGCAAGCCGAGCCGGTTTGCGTATCCGGTGCTGGTTGCGGGCGTGTACCTGTTCCTGGGACTGTGGTTCGGCTGGTGGCACCCGTGGTGGATACTGTTTCTGACAATTCCGCTTTATTACACTACCTGCACCGCGATCGAGCGCGTGATACACAAAAAACAATAGGCTTTCAATTTGTCAAAAAGGGCTGTCGCTGTACGCGGCAACCCTTTTTGCATGGGAACCGTTTGTCAAATAGTAGGGTTTAATATTGACTTTTGTGAATAAGTATGTTATTATATTAAATAATAATATAATGCCGTATTATTTTTCGATTAATGCTGGAGGCTGATCAATGAAAGATGTTATTCGTGTAGCGGCGGCGGTTCCGGCTGTGCGTCCCGGAAGCGTGAGCTTTAATCTTGAACAAACCAAAAAATATATAGGAAAGGCACGCGCCGCAGGCGTCAGAGTTCTGGTCATGCCCGAGCTGGGACTTACCGGATACTCCTGCGGCGACCTGTTTTTCAGCCAGAGACTCAGAGATGCCGTGACCGGGGCGATTGCCGAGCTTGAAGCCGAGTCGAAGGACATAACCTTTGCCGTCGGTGCTCCCATATTGACCGAGGGGCGGCTGTTCAACTGTGCATTGTTGTTCTCCGGCGGTAAGCTGGTAGGCGTGGTGCCCAAAATGTACCTGCCGAATTACGGCGAATTTTCCGAAAAGCGTATTTTTTCGTCCGGACTCGGCGCTCATTCACGTACCGTTCGCCTGCTCGGGCGTGATATACCGTTCGGTCAGGGGTTGGTGTTCCGTGACTGTGACGGACTGGGTATCGGAATCGAGGTCTGCGAGGATGCGTGGGCGCCCATCCCGCCGTCTACCCTGCTGGCGCTGGGTGGGGCAAATATAATTCTTAATCTTTCGGCCAGTACGACCATGGCGGCCAAGCACATCTATCGCCGCAACCTGGTGCTGGATATGTCGGCGCGGCTCATGGCAATGTATGTCTACACCTCGGCGGGCTATACCGAGTCGACGGCAGATTTCGTCTGCTCGGGATACTCGGCCATAGCGTCGGGCGGAGTGTGCCTGGCGGAAAATAAAAATTATCTTGACAGCGAATATATGATATATGCCGACTCGGATCTTGGCTGTTGCCGTGCGGAACGTATGCGCATTGATCGCTTTGGCGATTGCGTGGCAGACACTGATGCCTGCTCAAAGGTCAGAACGGTCGAGCTTGATGTGAGATTCACCCGGGACGATGCCCCCTGCGATATGCTCAAGATCAGTCCGTACCCCTTCATTCCCACCGACGAGAATGATCGCAAGCAGCGTGTTGCCGAGATTTTTGATATGCAGTGCACGGCATTGGCCAGACGTCTGCAACTTACAGGCAGCCGTCCCGTTATCGGTGTTTCGGGCGGACTTGATTCAACATTGGCGCTTATGGTGGCTATCGGTGCGTCGGCAAAGACAGGCCACGGACCTGAATATGTGCTGGGGATTACCATGCCCTGCTTCGGCACCAGCGGTGCCACCTATAAGAACTCGCTTGCTCTTATGCAGAGCCTCGGAATAGAGGCGCGGACGGTGGTCATCGGCGACAGCGTCAAACAGCATTTTTCCGATATCGGTCACGCGCAGGACGTATATGATGCCGCTTATGAAAATGCTCAGGCCCGCGAGCGCACGCAGGTGCTTATGGATGTGGCGAATATGGAGCGCGGCCTGGTTATCGGTACGGGAGATCTGTCCGAGCTGGCACTCGGCTGGTGCACATATAACGGCGACCATATGAGCATGTATGCCGTAAACTGCTCTATCCCCAAAACGCTGATACGCGAAATGGTACGCGTCCTGGCAGACGATGAGCGCTTTGCCAAGGCGGGAGAGTATCTTATGACGGTTGTCGGACAACCTATCAGCCCTGAGCTGTTGCCTCCGGACACCAAAAGCGGTACTATCGCCCAGAAGACGGAGGATATTGTGGGACCGTATGAGCTGCATGATTTTTTCCTGTTTTATATGATACGCTTCGGCTATGGTCCGGCTAAGATATTTGAGCTGGCTCAGCTGGCTTTCCGAGGCAGATACGACGACGCTACAATAAAGCACTGGCTGGTTAAATTCATGAGGCGCTTTTTCACGCAGCAGTTCAAGCGCAGCTGTGCTCCGGACGGTGTGCTGACCGGCAGTGTGTTTGTTTCGCCGCGCGGCGGATGGAACGTTCCGTCTGATACAGACGGCAGTCTGTGGATCCAAGAGGCCGAGAGCATAGAGGTGTGATAATTACGGATTAAGAAAGGTAGCGATATGAAAAAGCTGATGTTAGGCAACGAGGCGGTTGCCCGAGGACTTTATGAGGCAGGGTGCTCGGTGGTTTCATCATACCCCGGCACACCGTCGACGGAAATAACCGAATTTGCGGCAAAATATGATGAGATATACTGCGAGTGGGCTCCCAACGAAAAGGTCGCGCTTGAGGTGGCGTACGGTGCGTCGCTTTACGGCAAGCGCGCCGCCTGCGCTATGAAGCATGTCGGACTCAACGTGGCGGCTGACCCGCTGTTCACGCTGTCCTATACCGGCGTAAACGGCGGATTGGTCATCTGTGTTGCCGATGACCCGGGTATGCACTCATCGCAGAACGAGCAGGACTCGCGCAACTATGCTATTGCGGCCAAGCTGCCTATGCTTGAGCCGTCCGACTCGGCCGAGGCTCGCGATATGATAAAGACGGCGTTTGAGCTTTCCGAAAAATATGACACGCCGGTGCTGTTCCGTATATGCACCCGCACGGCTCACTCACAGAGTATAGTGGAGCTTGGGGAACGTGAGCAATACGATACGGCGCCTTATGTCAAAAGGCCCGAAAAATACATAATGATGCCGGCCTATGCCAAGCGCAAGCATCCGTTGGTCGAGCAGCGAACCGCAGCGCTTACCGCGTTCGCCGAAACAACAAGGCTGAACCGGATAGAGGGGGCGCCGCACGCCGCACTGGGAATTATTACGTCGGGTATGTGCTACCAGTATGTAAAGGAAGCGTTTGCGGGCATCGCGGCTGACCGGCAGCCGCGCATACTCAAAATAGGGCTGCAAAATCCGTTGCCCATCAAGCTGTTTGAAGACTTTGCGGCGAGCGTTGACCGCCTTGTCGTGGTCGAGGAGCTTGACGGCATAATCGAGCGTCAATGCCGCGCGCTGGGACTTGAGGTGGAGGGACACGAGCTGTTTTCCTGTGTGGGAGAATTCTCACAGCAGACTGTTCGCAGCGTGTTCGGGATAGATCAGCCTGAATTTGCGGCTGAGGCTGACCAACTGCCCGCACGGCCGCCTGTCATGTGCCCGGGGTGCCCGCACAGAGGCATATTCTATGTGCTGTCCAAAAACAAAATTACGGTAATGGGTGATATCGGCTGTTATACGCTGGGGGCACAGCCTCCGCTTTGCGCAATCGATTCGGTGCTGTGCATGGGCGCATCGGTGTCCGGCCTGCACGGCTTCAACAAGGCCGGCGGCGGGGAGGTCGAAGGCAAAACAGTCGCGGTAATCGGAGATTCGACGTTTATTCATTCGGGGGTTACCGGACTTATCAATATTGCGTATAACGCAACCAATTCAACGGTTATCATACTTGACAACTCTATAACCGGTATGACCGGCCACCAGCAAAATCCGACTACCGGCTTCACT
>ENA-ORSL01001007-ORSL01001007.1-human-gut-metagenome-genome-assembly--contig:-NODE-1007-length-25680-cov-4.898068_pt1 | contig 25680 bp, 30 predicted proteins | sample MGYA00242190_ERZ509157 | MGnify/ENA primary metagenome ERZ509157 (study PRJEB26280, sample SAMEA2338664) | human gut metagenome | biome: human gut; feature: human-associated habitat; material: faeces...
AACACTTCCATTAAACCATCTTCATTTTTTAAAACTATTAATCTAATAGGTTCTCCATCTAATTCACATTCTATTACCATGCCTGGATCTACTGAATTAATATCAGAATAATCTTTTTGATTAGTTAAAAGAGGCATATTTAATAAATAATCTTTTATTGAACCACAATTACCATACAGTCTTTCATCAACTCTATTAGCATATCTATGTGGACGTTTTTTATTAATAGCATAAACTTTTGATAAATCTGCATAATATTTTATTCTACTCATTTCAATTAATACACTATTATTTACTGGATAAACAGTTATTTTATGCATATAAAATTCTTTATCATTACTTTCAATAATAAGAAAGAAATCATCATCAATTTTAATAATATCACTTTCATCACAATAAAAATCTAAACTTCTAATATAATTTTTGAAATCTTGTGGATAAACGTTATTACCAGTACAATTATATAATTTTTTTGTTATTTCATTAGTATCTTTTGAAATAAGTGGTACAGGTAAACCACTAATATTAGACTTAGGAAGAATAACAATTTTATCAAATCTTATTAGTTGTCTTGGATAAGTAGTAATTACTTTTTCATTTTCGTTTGTTCTATCAAAATTCAATACCTTAGTAGTACATGGAAAAGCATAATAATAAGAACCTTTATCCATACATAATAAATAAGGACGAGCTCTATGACTCTTTTTTATACTATTTAATTCTTTTTTATCAAGAGGCATATAAGCCCATGCAATTTCAAAATTAACCTTTTTCTTTTCCATATTTTCCCCCTCTTTTCAGTGCTACATATTATACTATAAAAGTTTAATTTTTTCAAGTCAAATAATATATGCTATAATATTGAAGGAGGTTTACAAATGATAAATAGAATAGATTTACACATTCATTCAAATTATTCAGATGGAAAGTTTAGTCCTAAAGAAATAATTGATATGGCAAAACAAAATAATGTAAAATACATTTCAATAACAGATCATGATAATATAGATGCTTATACTGATGAATTATTTAATTATGCTAATAAAAACAATATTTCTTTAATACCAGGAGTAGAAATATCCACTAAAACAGATAAGTGCGGTATACATGTTTTAGGTTATAACTATGATTTAAATAATAAAGAACTTAAAGATCAATTGTGTAAACTAAGAAATGCTAGACATGACTATTTACGTAAAGTGTCAAACAAACTTAGTAATCTTGGTTTTATTGTTAATACAAATGAACTTGATAAAATAGATTCAGTTACTAAAGGACATATCGCAAATGATGTTGTTAATAACAAAAATAACAAAGAACAACTAATTAAATTTTTTGGACACTTACCTAATAAAGGTGAATTTATAGAAACAATTATGAATGAGGGTTGTCCTGCTTATGTTAAAAAAGAATCTATCACACCAAAAGAAGCAGCAAAATTAATAAAGAATGCAGGTGGTAAGGCTGTACTTGCTCACCCAGTCGCATACACATATGAAGATAATTTAACAAAAGAAGATATAGAAAAAATAGTTAATGATATGAATCCTGATGGTTTAGAAGCCAATTATATTTATTTTAGAAAATGTGAAAATAGAAAAATTAATGAAATAGATAAATGGAAACAATTTGCAAAAGATCATAAGTTATTTGAAACTATAGGAAGTGACTTTCATGACTTTAACAATTTATCTCCAGAAATAGGTTTAATAAATGAAAAAATTATCTATAATGAAACTTTTGTTAATAACATCATAGATAATTTAATTAATAAGAAGAGTTAATCTTCTTTTTATTTGCATTTACCATCTAATATAAGGTTCATCATCCCTCTCAGGCGGTATATATTCATCAACACAGAATTCTTCTCCATCATCATCATAATAGCATTTTTTATCATATTTTATCTCATCAGTAGAACCTGACTCTCCTGGTTCTACAGTTAAACAAGCAAATATTATAGCTGCTACTACTATTATCGCTACTATATTTTCCAATACCCTCATCATAAGCCTACCTTCCTTCTTTGGCTATATTATAACATATGACTAGGTTAAAAAAAAGTGAAAGTTGTAAGCTTATTATTTAAAGGGGAAAATTGAATTTGTTTTTATTAAAAAGAAAAGCCGTACTTTACAATCAACCCATTTTCAAAGTGCAAATTTTGCACTTTGAAGCAAGTCAAAAGAATTTTCCAAAAAAATGAGAGCTATTGCTCTCTTCAGGGGGTTACTTTTTATAGGTTTTAAGTATACCCACCTATTGTTACAAGTCCTTATAAATAAAGGGATTGTGAGCAAATTAAAAATTAGCCTTTCGACTAATTTTCTAACTTTTGCCACCTAAATGCCACCTAGAATGGAACTACTTAATTTCTACCTCTGTGATTTCTTCTACATCGCTATCATCTATATTTGGATTAGATAGTCTAGTATCTTTCAATGTATTTTTCAATCTTTCACAGCATGGTTTAAATGACGCATATGTTATTCCGCCACCAATTACACCACCAACTACAGGTATCGTTTTCTTAAAAAATCCTGCAAATATTTCTTTAGTCATTCTAACGTTAAACCACTTTGCTACGGATTTAACAATTGGATAAATTGTACCTTTAGTTAAAGCAGTATTGATTAACTTCTTTTCTACACCCTTTCCTAATGCAGTTGCCATAGTTTTAAGTGCAGTATTAGCACCAGCGACGCCATACATTACACCCATACATACAATAATGGTGTTCATTGTGGCAGAATCTAATAATTGCTCGTCTTCAATATCTATTTCTGGAAATCCATACAAATACAATAACTTTTGTGCAGCACGCAACATATAACCATAATATTGGGCAATATCAGTCGGTAATGTTGCTACCATTGTAACTCCTCCTGGAATACTTAGTGCTGTTGATATACCAGATACTCGTAATCTTTCATATTGAATTACATCATCAGCTATCTTATCTATTTCTTGTATTGATATATTAGCATGTGCAGGATTATTATTTACAATGTCTTCAACTTCTTTTTCATCATGATGAAGTGAAAATTCTTTTCTTAAGAATTCCTCTCTTTTTATCTTTATACCAGGAAACTTTAATCCTGCTATTATTACATCTTCAATAGTTAACTCCCCATCACCATTTTGATCCATAGCTTTTACAACCTTTTCTTTTGAAACTTCATATGCTTCGGGAGCTTCTTTAACTATTTTTGAACCAGTTTCAACAACCTTATTCTTAGCGTCACCAGCGAATTTCTTTGTTTTATCCAACGCTTCACTTGTTTTGGCCTTTATAGCATCAATATTAACTTTCATAATCTTCTCACTTTCTAAATAGTATTTGTTATTTTCGCGAATTTCTAATACTATTATACCACAAAAATGAGGACTTTCATCCTCATTTATTGTTCATTCAACTTATCTATAGTTTTAACTATATCATCAAGTTTATTTCTATACATATGTGAATAAGTATTTAATGTTTCATCAACTTTAGTATGCCCCAAATACTTTGCTACCATTGTTATATTTGCACCATTATTGATAAGTAATGATGCACAACTATGTCTAAAATCATGGATTCTTATTTGTTTAACACCTGCTTTTGCAGCATTATCATTTTTTCTTCGTCTTAGAACATCAGGATGAATAGGATTTACATCACCAAATACAAACCATTCTTCACTAAAACCATAGTATCTCTTAGTTTGATTTTTTAATTCCATTAAATCATTTTTTAAAGAATTTGGTATAGGTATTTGCCGATTACTCGTTTTTGTTTTAGGTGTAGTAAGATGCCAATATCCATGATCTCCATTAACATTAACAACATTTTGCTTTATAGCAATTTCATTTCTTTCAAAGTCAACATTCTTCCAGCAAAGGCCTCTTAATTCGCCACGTCTTAAGCCACAATAATATAATGTTTTAAATAATGTCTTAAACATTAAATCTTCCTCGACACTTATAAATTGTTTAAATTCTTCATATGTATAAAAAAGCATTTCTTTTGGCATTTCATTTGGATCAGTAAAATTAACCATTTTATTATACATAGAATGAAAATCAAAATCATACCATCTTGTGCCATAATTTAAAGCACTTTTTAAATATTTCATTAAATCATTCTTTGTTCTTGTTGCTAACCCTTTATTATTAATTTCCTGTTTCCACTTTTCAATGTCATGAATATTTAATTTATCTAATCTGATATCCTTTATTGACTCAAAGTGTCTTACTTTTTTACCATAGTTTGTTAGAGTTGTCAATTTTACTTTATCTTTTTGATATTCATAGTGTTCTTCAAACAAATCTCCAAGTGTCATTAAAGATTGATTTCCAATCTTTTCTTTTTCTATATAAAACTCTCTTAAAGCTTGTTCTACTTCCTTTTTAGTTTTATACTTTTTTGACTTTATTCTCTTTCCATTATACCTAACTTCATATACCCATTTTCGACCATCCTTGGTTTGTTCAGATTTAGATACTTCTCTTATTGCCATAATAACACCTATTATGAAACCATAGATGCCATCTTAAATATATATTCTTCATCTAAACCTATATAATTTAATACAAGTTTAGTTGGAACATATTTTGTCATAGATGGTGGAACTACTTTTCCTTCATCCATAATAGCTTTTTCTATATCTTTTCGTATTTTAATAGCAGTATTTTTACCACAATTGCATAATCTCATTATGTCGTTTGAATTCATCCAAGCCTTAGATATAAGTTCTATTAGTTCTTTATAATTCATTTATAATCATCCCTTTCATATTATTGTAACTGTTTAATAACAATCACTTTACTGATTCTGTATTTACCACAATCATGGTATTTTCTATTTTTTTATATTTTTGTAATATAACATCAGACCAGTTATAGCCTTCCTTTCTACACATATTAGAAATAATATTATCTGTTTTTTCTAAAACAAAAGTATAAAGTTCTAAATCTTCATATTCTCGAATAAAACAACCACCATCAATCCAGTCTTGCATATTATTTTTTATTGTATTAACTTCTTCATTTAATTGAATAATACTTTCCATACATTTGTTAATCATTGGTACAATTGTTTTATTAATGTATTTATTAATCCCATGTTCATTAATATAATTTGGACATCTATCTATAACAAATGATTCTAAACATAATAACCATTCTTGAGCATCTGAAACAAGAGTACTAACTTTAATACATTCTTTTAGTTCATATTCTGAATCAACATGACTTAAATAAATATCATTATTATATTGTATAATTTTAGCTTCTTTTACTAGTGAATTAAATCTGCTATATATTGCTTTCAGCATATCTAGCATGCTTCCTTGTTTTTCTTTTACATAGTAACTACTCATATTTTCTCTTCCCCCTTAATAAATATAATCTTTCTTTCTTGTTGGTTTTATAAATGTATAACCGGCAGCAGTTCTATAAATATTGAACTCTGACGTCCAATCATAACAATTGTTTTCCTTTAACTTTTGATTTTCATAGTCTGCTAATCTTTGAGCTGATAAATCTAATACAAGTTTCATAGTAATAGATATATCAACCTCCCAATCATTCACAAATAACCTAACCTGTTTTGTTCTCAATATAGATAATGCTCTATATATTTTTAATTTAGTATTTCCTAGTTGAAAAATACTACGAACGACTAAATTATCATTATTATTTAACTTATCCAAATACATCTCTAAAAATGTTCTATATTTTGGATCTGATGGTTTCTCCTTATAATCATAAAGTATCCTATCAAAATCTCTATCATTTTTAAAATAACTTATTGTTGTTTTTATAATAGAATTCACACTATTATAATTTACTGCAAATTGTTTTCCACATAAAGGTGTCTCAAAAGTTTTAATATTTGGATTATTATTTATATTAATATAAAAATATCCATTCATTCTAACCTCCATATTGTAGTAAACTGCTCTTACATAACTTGTTTGTAATTATATAAGAACAGTACTACTCAACTAATTATTACCTTAGTTGCTTTCCTTTTTACATTTTTACTATTACTATTCCAAGATTTTTGGCAGAATAATATTGCTTGGACAATATCGCAACTTGTGCCTGCATTTAAAGCACTATATTAATATTCATAGTCATCATATTGTGATTCAAAATAAGGAATAATGTTATCATAATTCTCAATAAAGCCATTTATTAAACTTATTATTCCATCAAATTGTATTTCCTGACTACCAACTTTTATTTTATAGTACTTTCCATTTTTAATTATTTTTTCTTTTCTAATCAAATCAAATATCATATCTATTTTGGGTTCTATCCCATATCCATATTTTAAAATTGACCCCGAAGTTAATCCGGTATATTGTTTATTTGTTTTTTCGGTAATAAATGTTAATTTAGCATGTGTTGACACTATACCACTTTTTTTCATATCATTACTTAACAGTACACTATTTTCATCCATAACAAATTCCTCTTTATCTTTCTTTATCTGAATGATAATATCCGAATTATACTTAACAAGTTTATTTCCATATTCTTTGTTAATTGTTCCTTTATTTGGATCAATTTTATTACGATACTGATTAATGTAAAGCATTGCAACGTTATATTCATTTGCTAATGAAGAATACTTGTTGATAAATAGATTTAATGGCCTAGACTCATAATTAGTATTATAATTATTAATACCAATTGGTCCCTTTTTATTTCTTATATTTGTATAACCATCATTGATTAAGTTAGGTAAACTATCAATAATTATTAAACTAAAATGTTCTAAAGCAATACAATCATCTAATATTTTACTTACTTTAGAGAAATTACTTTCTTTAATAAGTACTAAATCACCATATTCTATTTCATTAGTTTTATTGCAATAATCATTACACTCTGTTGACTTTAACATTTCATTTGTAATAGAGTTTTCTGTATCTATATATAAGACACTTAATTTTTTCTTGCAAAAATTTCTGCAAATATTTAATGCTAAAGTACTTTTACCAACTCCACTTTCAGCAACAAATTGAATCTTGCTACCTAATTCAATTCCACCACCCAATATATAATCTAACCCTTTTATTTCTGTTGATATAACCTGGTGTTTATCCTTATATGTTTGATTAATCTCGAGCAATAACTTTTCCCATTTTTCAGATTTGTTCATATTATCCTCCTTTCTTTAGATTTCAGATAGTTTCTTAATTCAAGATGTGCTATAATATTACGAAAGAAATTCTTCTGATAGATTTATTTAACAATAAAAAAAAGTTCCAAAATATACGGTTTACTCGGAACTTTCACGGAAAGGAAAAATATGAACGCTTTAATTAAAAATGGTAAAACATATTCAACTAGTACAGGGTACGATAGAATCATTATGTTTGGCAATTATATAGAACAATTGGACCATAATCCCATTCCTAAAATTGATTTTAAAACTGGTGAATTCGACCTTAACACTAAAGAATTAACATCCAAAGTACTAAATCTAGGGAAAGATTTACTAACATATATTAGTAATGACTTACAAAATACTTATATAGACTTTTTAAATCACGACTTTCTTAAGCAAAAATTAATAGACTATGATTTAAAAAATCATCTTATTATTTCTGACACTATTATAAAATGGTATAAAGATAACATTTATCCATTTAATAGTTTAGACAATGACGAATATACTTTTGCAAGCATATGTATAAGACTATATGTAATACTTAAGTGTTTTAATAAAATTATTACCCGTAAAGAAAATACTAGTTCAGCTAGACCAGTAGGTAAACATAGAAATGACTTATATTTTGTATTTAACGACTACATTATTGGAGACATGGATGAAAATGATTATAGTAAATATACAACTGGATGTAAAAAAATAAATCACATAATTGATGATGATATTGTTTTAAAATACATTAACAGATTATTTAACGATATAAATACTAGGCACAGCATTTGGTCATTTAGCAAGAAATTAATAATTAATAAAGAAAATAAAAACGACATACTATTATATTATAATTCTCCCATTTCGGCAGTTTATAATTTAATAGCAACGCTTCTATGTGACAAGGAAGCACACATTAAAGAATGTCAATATTGTGGATACTATATGAAAGTTGATAACTTACATCAAGAATACCATGATGAATGCCATTTGAAAGTTGATTTAAATAGAAAGAAAAAGGGTAAAGCTTAATTTACCTTTTTTCTACTATTGAAATATATTTATAAATACTAGGATAAGAGAGTTTAGATAACCTACTAAATTCTTTTTTATTAATTTGATTATTTTTATACATAGGATAATATTTATAAAATAAATCAGGAATATCTTCCTTAGTCGTCTTAGGTCTTCCTAAAGTTTTACCTGACTTAACTGCATTTTTTAAACCAAGATTTATTTGATATACTTTCATTTTTCTATCTAATTCTGCAAATACAGCCATCATTTTTAACATACCTTCAACCATTGGTTCAATGTTATCACTTCTACAATCAACATCTAGGCTTCCAATGACTAACCTCATTTTATTGGTATTTATAAAATCTATAATGCTACATAACTGTTTTGTAGATCTAGATAACCTAGTAATATCGGTGACATATAATGAATCCCCCTTAACCATATCTTTTAGTATACGACTAAGTATAGGTCTATCCTCTCTACTACCAGATTGATATTCAAAATAAATATCTTCTTTTTTAATACCCTTTTCTACTAATTCTTTAATTTGATACTCTACATCTTGTTTTGACTCATTAGTTGAACACCTACAATAACCATATACTCTACTTTTTTCATTCATATCTTAATACCTCCTATAAAAGAAATCATAATTTTAATAATTTTTATACATTTCACACTAAAATAATACTTTTTTATACCAAAATAGTTATCATTTACAAATAAACAATAACAAATGATTTTGTTTAAATATATTTAACCATATATAATTAAATTGAAATTACTGATTCTGAACATAAAAAAATCGTTCTTTTGAACGACTTTTATAATTTAAACTCATCTTTAAAAAACGTAACTAACTTTTCAGTTCTAGTTTCGATATTATCTTTTGTCCATGCTGGCAAATCTACAACATCTTCATTTAATTTTAATCCATTTTTATAACCGACATAATTACCATCTTTATTAGTACGATTATTTTTCTTTTCGTAAGATAGATTGCTCAATGTTTGATTGTAACCAGTAATAGTTAAATTACCTAAAGTATGTGTATATTTAACTAAATACTCATTAGCTAAATCCCTATCACCATTAGCAATCATATCAACCCAATCTTGAGGAATATTTTCACCTTCTGGGAAAATATGTTCAATAGTCCAAACATATTTATTACTATTATCTCTTTTCCATAAATCAGTATATATTTCGTTAGTTTTAAACTTATTCTCATAATAACATAATAAGAATCTAGTGGCATCAGGGTTATCCAAATATACTGGACCATTAAGTTTCTTTTCAAATTCCTCATCAGATGATGAATTCTCTTTTAAATAATTAACTGTTACATCATATATTTCTCTACCAGATTTACCATCAATTAAAGCAACTATATCCATAAATATTTTTGTTAAGTTTCTTGTATTTGGATAGTCCGTAATATTTCTGCGTACAAAGAACTTTGTTAAATACTCAATGATATCTTTAATAATATCGTCATTTATATTTAATATACTTTTGTTAGATAATAAGTATAACAATAATATGTAAGAAGGTGCGCCTTGAATTCTATCTAAATCTAATAACGATTCGGCCAATGTTTCATTATAATTATCTTCTGTTGTATTATTAATCAATATGGCATAGTTTTTGGCCTCAGCTTCTAATCTATTTAAAAATGAAATATAATCATCTTTTAGTAATTTTTCATAAATATCTAACAATGTAGTTCTTGTTGCTAAATAACCCAATGCATACTTTGTTTTTCCTTCTGTTTTATATGGTTTATTTAATTCATCTCTATATGCGTTATAAAATTGTCTAAAGAATCTTTCTTGTACTCCATAATCATCACTTAAATAAGAAATAATCTTTTTCCAAATCGTATAACATTCTTCAGCTTTCCCATCTCTATCTGAAATACTTATAAGAAGATTCTTAATCAAATCAATGGCAGATAAAGGAACACCTCTGTTATTAAGTGATTCAAATAGCATATAGGCATCTTTATTAGTTTCTACCTCTATTGAAACTAATACTGCAGAATTAAACCTTTTAACCAATTCAAATAACGCGTTAATCTTATCATTATCGTTTTGAGGATTTAATTCTTCAATATATTTATCTACAGCATTTGAAAAATATGCATAAGCTTTATATATTCTTCTTAAACCAGCATAGTTCTTTCTTTCCTTATCGGCAAGCAATCCTTTTTCACATAGCAAACTAAAGTAATCATTTCTATTATCATTTTGTATTTGTGGAGTCAAGCGGGCAATATTTTCACTATTAGACCTTATAACAAGTTCCCTTTTAATATTATTTAAATCTGTTATTTGATCTTCATCTAACTTGTCCTTAAAAACATTTAATTTTTCGTATATTGAAATAAGTAGTAATGATAATGAAGTAATTCTTTGTTGACCATCTATTACCTCCAGTTCAACATCTCCCATTGCACTTACGCTTTTATCAACGCAAATGATTGAACCTAAGAAATAACCATAATCATTTTCAATAATATCATTGAATAATAGTCCCCATTCTTTTTGACCCCAAGTATACTCTCTTTGATACTTTGGAATCTTATATATAATAGTTTTCTCATTTGAAAATATCTGAGAGACTTTATATGGGTCGGTATGTTTAATCATTCTATTTCCTCCTTAACAAAATGGTAATAATATATTACCATTTATTTCCTTTACTTTCATTATGCGATGCACATAGCATTTGACAATTGTTTTCTTCAGTTTTACCACCTTTTGACCATGGTTGAATATGATCTGCATGCATTTCTCTATATGCATACTCTCTATTATTTCCTTCTTTAACACAATATGGACAATGATGTTTTTGTTTTTCATATACAGCTCTTGCTGTCTTTTCATCAAATTGTCTTATTTGTAGATACTTACCATCCCCATATATGATATATTGATAAATACCTTTCATTAAAGCAGTAACTTCATCATCAGAAGTTAATCTAATAATTTCATCGTTAATATCTGACGCATTTTTACTAATTAAGTTACCATTAAATAATCCATCATGGTACTCTTTATATATTTCACCCCAATTGAATGATTTTAATGCAGAATTATATGAAACAAATTTTCCTCTAACCCATTCAACAATTTTTGAAAATGTTTGCCATAACTCTGAAGCATCATCATCACCTCTGTGTTTTAACATATAATCCTCAATAGAAATATTCTCTTGTGTTGCAGCCCATAATAATGCTACTTCTAAATATTCCTGTCTATTCCAATTTCCATTTAACAATGGTTCTGGTTTATCATTATTAGGATTCTCATCAGCTAATTTTACACCCCTACCATTTGCAGAGGAAAAATATCCTTTTGCGCTTGATAGCCATTTACCAGTATAAGATGAATTTCTAAGTTCTTGTTCATTTAATGGTTCTCCAGATGTGTTAATAACATGAAACCATTTTAATTTTTCTGATGCTGACCCCTTACATACATATATATCTAATTCATAATCTAATATTTTATTAGCTAAATCTGTAAGATTAGTCTGTAAGTTAGGAAAATCTTGATGAGGAACAGATTGTGGAAACTTATCAGATGTAACAGCATAATGACCGGCTAAAAAATTGCAAATTGCCAAAGTTCTTTGCTGACCGTCTAACATTTCAAATGTTCCATCTTCTTTATCAACCCAATACATTACATTCAAAGGACAACTGTCTAAAATAGTTTGAATGACAGCATCTCTTTTTGCATCATTATAAACGTTGTTTCTTTGATAAGCAGGTCTAATGTTTAATTTGCCATTATATCCAAAAATGCTATCTGTTGTAAAACCATCATCATTTCCAGTATAACCTTCACATAAATCTCTAATTGTAAATCCTTTTTCCTTATCATGAACCTTTATGATATCTTGATTTACTAGTTCACGTATTCTTTTAACTTCCATTGACATAATAATTCACTCCTTAAATTCCTGTATCATCCATTTTACTTATTGGATTCTTATTTACAATAATTATTCTAATAAATGGCGATTTTCCAGGTAATCCATGTTCATTTTTCACTCTTAAACCATTACCTAACTTTCTCTCACTAACCGTATATGGTGTTTCCCACGCTATAGTTCCATCTTCATTGACATAAGCTATTGTTTTTTTGTTTTCAGTAACAGTATGTATCATTTTCTTTTTTATATCTGATCCTGTACCTATTATTTCAAATTCATCAGGATTATATTTATCTAAAAATGAAATAGGCACACCCATAGGGCCAGGATAATCAATTGGAATATCAGAAGCAGAATTAACATCAATTCCGTCATAATTAAAGTACTCAGGGTATTTGTCTTCATTACCATAATAATACTTGTGAGATATTGTTTTATCAAATTCGCCGTTTTTGTGCCATAACCCCTCATGACGATATTCAATATCTAAGTTTGTATACCATCTAATTCCAGCAAGGTTAATATATGGATGCCCATCTTTTTGAAATACATTATCACTATAGTAATCTATATCATCTGGCATTCTAAAATCAACTCCACCAGAATGAATACTTGCTCCATACCACAATTTATTATCTTTAATAAGAGGAAAAATATCCTTATTATTGGCTTTGTCCATACTACCAATTATTATAAAAGATTTTTTATATTCAACTAGTTGAGCTAAATATTCTCCGAACAAACTAAACGGTGGATTTGTACAAACAATATCAGACTGTTTCAGTAGGTCTATACAATCTTTACTTCTAAAATCACCAGCTGTATACTCTCCGTCACCATATATAGTAGTAATCTTCCCAGCATCCATATTAAAATCATCACCACCAGTATATTCCATTTTATATGATGGCTCACTATCTTTAACATAGTGTGTAGATATTAGTTTTTTTAACCCAAGTGATGCAAAATTGTTATGGAAATATTTCCAAAAATTACTACTACTAGGATCATCACAATTAAGATAAATAACTTTACCTTTTAAATGATTTCTATAATGAGATAATTCGTCAGATATAGTTTTATATTCAGTATAAAATTCATCAAATTTTACTTCTTTAGCAATCATTAACTTCTCGTTATTAGCCATAAATTACCTCCATAAAATACTTTTACATAAAATCTTAAATACAATTTAATTATATCACAAAAATCAACATTTTTTGACATTTTGACCACAAAAAAAGGAAGAATTTAATCTTCCGTACATTTTTTTTATCAAAAATTGTATTTTAAGCAATATTTCAGTCAAAATAATAATTATTTTTATCAAGCACATATAAACACTCAGAAACTGCTTGACCTCGTCCAAAAATATATAAAACCTTGGATACTATGTTGATAAACATATTGTCACAATCATATTCTTTCATAATATTAACATAATTCTGCCATAATTCATTAGATGAACTAGTTCTGGCTTTACTCATTTGTTTTACTATATCTATAGCAACGTCATGTTCAATCGAATGTTGAATTAGGTACTCGTATACATCTTCACGATTTGATATAACACTATGAATATCTATCTTTCCGTCTTTGAACAACTCGTCTTGGTTTTCCTTCCATACTCTGGTTCCATGAGCTAATGAAATAATTTTAACATAATCATCTATAGTTTTAGGTTTTAATAATTTGGCTACTTCTTCCTCAAACTCATTATTTATGACATGTTTAATACCAACTTTCTTTTCTTGAATTAGATTCTTATCATCTAATCTAATTGTTAAATACTCATCAGTAAACAAATGATAATCTTCTACAGTTTCGAATTGACTAAATTCATTTAACCTAAATGTCATGCCAGTAGGTTGTACATACTTTGGAATCACTAAATAATGATTATCTGCAAACTTATTTATTTCATCAACATTTGTTGGTTCAAATGAGCCCTTAACAATTCTAAAATCTCTAGCATACTTTTCTACGGCATCAACGAAATCTATTGAGCAACCATTTATAAAATCAATACATAGAGTTTTATCTGTAAATAATTCATAAGGTAAGTTGTACTTAATTGGATCAACATTACTCATACCAAATACATAGAGTAATAATAGATTATTAGCCATCCCTCTAAAATGGAAACTAACTTGTTCATTACTTTTTTTATACTTATGCAAAAATTCTAATATAAATAGTAGCCCTTTATCATACAATAAATCTACTTCCTTTTTGCAACGTTTTAATACCTCTTCATCTTTGACTTTTTTTGCCAATAATACTAAAAAATAATCCCTAGAGTCATCATTTAATTCTTCATATTTATTTAACATGTTTATCTCCCTCCAAAAATATCATAGCAAATAAAAAATCAGTGATATACTGACTCCGAATTAATCATCTATTCGTTTAACTTCTTGAGTAATAATATCGCTAATTTTCACATTTAATACCATAGCTATTTTATATATTTCATCTAATCTAGTTTTTCCCTTACCAGTAAGTATATTATTCAATCTTTTTGGTTTAATACCCGTTTTATCAACTAGATACTCTCCAGCAGTTATACCAGGACATTGTTTTTGAAACTCTTCATCCTTCTGTAATTTATCCATATAATACAAAATATTTATTGCTATCTTTTCATATATGTTCATAACTACCTCCCTAGACCATAGGAGGGGTATAGTACCCATAGACACATCTACGCCCCCCTCTAGTACAGTCAAACGTATCATATAGTACTCCATCTTTTACACATGCAAGATGTTTACTAACACTTACAATTATTATACCACTAGGTAGTTCATTCTCGTTAAGATGTACCTGACACCCTCTCCCTATAAACATAGTAGGTACCCAGGCCCATCCCATATCAGTTAATACTCTATAAGTAGTGCCTTTAGATACCCCGTTGCGAGAAGTAGACTTATTAGTCCTCTTCTCACTAGAAACATAACTATTGATTAGATCATAGACCTCTTTATAACCCTTACCAGTAGCATTACATATAGCTCTAGTAACGCAGTCCCCAACTTTAATGGCATCATAGTATTTTGATCTACCACCATCAGAATAGACAAACTTCATATTAGTCCTCCTCTTTCTTACTAGATAGGAATGTAATCTTTTCAGCAATAACTTCCATCTTCTTATAGTTATTACCATCTTCATCTTCTATCATACGAGATTGAACTCTTCCTTTAACACCAACTATATCACCCTTCTTACAGTATTCTGCTGTATTTTCTGCAATACCACCCCATAAAGTACACTTAATAAAGTCAGTATCATAAGTACCATCAACATTCTTATAACTTCTTGGTACTGCAACTGTGATTGAACTAACTTTCTTACCTCCCTCAACTTCTTCTACTACTGGATCTCCAGTTAGTCTACCAGCAATAACCACTTGATTTAACATGTTATATCCTCCTTCTTTAAATCAACTAGGTATAAACTTTCTTTTCTACCTGCGTTAGCTATCAATAATTCATATTGATTAAGTAGTATCTGATCTACAGAATCAAATACTGCTTCCCTATCTTTTTTATTAAGTTTGTAATTGTTTAAACAACTATGGAATATACAGTTATAACTTCTACTTCTTTCATTACCATATGTTCTAAACTCTAAATCTATAGTTTTTGCAACATATGTAGCAATTAGTTGTTTAAAGAATTCTTTCTTCAACTTGTTTAATGTTTCTTCATTCATAATTAACTCCGTTTCATCACATTAACTTGTTGTTAGCATTTTACGGTGGTCTAAAAGCACTCATACTACATCCTCCACTTATTATGTGAACACAGAATATGTGCTTGATATTACTGATTCAGAATTAAGTGCAAAAGAAAACAGAGATGTGTTTCAATCTCTGCTCTATGTGTTACTTCTTATAACACGATTAGTTCATTTCTTCTTTAATGTTTCTTTCTCTTTCTTTATTAGTTAATTCAGTATTGTTATTGATATTATTAGTAGTATTTTCTTTATTAGTATTGATATTGATGTTGGTTTTTGTTTTGTTTTTAGTTTTGATTATAGGGGTTAGTAACCGTAGCGGATGGCAGATACTATGATAACATAATACTGTCCGTCGTGCATACCTACTCTCGTTGTACTTCACATTTGGTCAATTGTAGGAATGGGCGATTGAACTACATTTTATTTGGAGTGCCCCTTATACTCCTTCATTCAATAACAATTATTTTATAAAGAAATATAAAGGCCCACGAAACCAATCAGTATAGGCTTTTAACCTTTACTACTCACATAGTAACAGCCTTTTTTAAAAAATACAACCCCTCTTATTATTCAAAATAATTTGACATATCCGCATAATAATACCAAAATGAATCTTCTATTTCTATAAATACTTTATCTTTACCATCAAACTTTGGATTCAATGCAATTGCTGAAGCGTGATTGTTCTTATCTTTTTCAAGTTTACTAATAAATATATTCAATTTAACTCTTTTAATTCTAAATTCTTCACCTAAATACTCATTTGGAATAATCTTTTTGTTTGAAAACATAGGAATACATAATAAACTATAATTATCTTTTGCTATTGACCTAGTAACAGTATTTTTACCCTTTAAAATGATATACATATTAGGCCATTTGCATAATTCCTTATAAATCATAGTAGAATACATACTTATATTCGAAATATCTATATTTTCACTATTATAATATTCTATGTATTTATCAATATCATATTTCTTTTCATAGGTAGTTAACATATACTTTAAATAATAATTTAGTAATTCTAAATATAAATCATATTGGCTTTGATTTTTAAAACTATCTTTGTTATCACAAAAAATATCCATCACGCTTTTAATATCTTTATAGTTCTTACTATCTAATATGTTTACTCTGATTAACTGCTTATTATTTAATATCTTAGACAATTCATCTAGTTGTTTGATAATTTCATTGATATGCATTTTGGTATCTTTATCAAACCATAAGTAACCTTCTTTATCACAAACTTTATTATTAAATAACCATTTTTCAAATTGCTCCATATATATCTCCTCTTTGCCCCTTATAATTCCTACAAGAATCTATTATACCATAGACATTTTGTTTCATATACATATTACTTTTATATAACAAAAAGAATAGAAATATACTAACATACTTCTATTCATTTGTTGAAACCTTTGAAATCACCTTTAGAATTAACATCATTAATCTTTCTTTAATTCATATGTGATATTTATATCATAATCTATCTTCATTTTGTTAATTATTCTCTGCATTAAAGATAGTTTATGACTAGTACTTGTATTTTCTTCAACAAAAATACCCTCAGTGAACTCATATGGTGTCCTCATTTCTTTTGAATCATATGCAATTTGATCTGTTTGATAACCATACTCTTTATTAACTTCCATTGCTGATTTCATAAACAATTCTGAATCATAATTATAAAGATATAATAGTACTTCTTCTAAAACTTTATTCCAGCTTGAAAGTTTGTTATATGTTTCATTGTTTATAATGACTTCAAGCGGCTTAGTAAAAATAAAATCATCAGGATTTGCAATAGAATCATTATTTAGATTTATATGAGAATATATATCTTCACTTTCTGATATTTCAAACCTCTTATTACTTTATTTCTAACTTTTGACGTTGTTTCAAATCTAATTCACCTGGGTAATATAGGACTTTACAACTTGGTTTATTGTCTTTTGTTTTTCTTAAGAACACTTTTCTATCACAAAAGAATACCCTATGTAATTTGCAACCATATCCTGGCAATTTCAACCATTCCTCGCCTAAAGCTGTTTCTAGAGATACATATATATCCATTTTATAAAGATTCAATAAATCTTTTTCATTTGGAAATAATAAATACAAATAATCTCCTCCACTAAGTATCTTTTTAGATGGGTGAATTGGATGCTCTTTTACACAGTTAGCCTTATTAGTGTCCTTAATTTTTAATTTATTAAGTCTATCTTTATTATTGTTGTAATATTCATTATTTATAAAATATTTTTCACACAATGGGCAATAAGATAATAACACCCTTTCATATGTATTATTTCCAGCTTTTATTTTATACTCACATTTAGGAAATCTATCAGCAAAAAAATGATTATGAAGACTACTAATATCGCATTTATATAAAATGGTATTACTATCTAATACTTTTACCTTCTTTGACATATCACACTCTCCTACTGAATTTATTATATCACATTATAAATCATTATTCTAAATAATAAAATGTCACCTAAATGTCACCTAGAGTCATTTTTCTAATTATGCTAATCCTCGCAATCTCCCTATTTTAGGGCAAAATAAATGAGGCCACTTTGATTCATGGCCTCTTCAGGGGGTTTTGGTTGAATACATCCACACTTATATTCGTAGAAGTATTCGTGACATATTTCTATGTCAATTTAATAATATAATATTATAGTTTTTTTGTCAATTTATTTTTTTGATTTTTTACATTTATTATGTAATCTTTTAATTCTGACCATTCTGAAAATCTTTTACAATTAGTTTCTTTTTCTATATTTAAATTAGAATTATAAACTAGTGAGTCTATTCCTAATCTTGTATTTATAAGTTCACATGTTGAGATAGAGTCATCTATCATAATATCTATTTTCTCATCTTCACATGCTTTTAATTTGTTTCCTTGACCTACTAGTAACTTATCATACTTTATTTTATTTTTGTCTAAATATTCTTTTGTTTCTTTATAAGCATTTCCAAAATACATATCACTTCTTGATGTAATAAAATATATTTCACATCCCTCTTGAATTAAATAGTCAATTGTATCTTTTACATCATCTTTTAATTTAACTCCTCTAATTAATTCAACTGCATGATCATGATAAAACTTTTGTAGTTTTGGAGTATCTAAAATACCTCTCATTATCTTCTCAATACTTAATGAAAGCTCATGACTATATTCTTTATCATATTTACTTATTAATACTTTTAAATATTCAGATGTTTCAGTTATTGTATCATCTATATCAATTCCTATTTTCATAAATTACCTCCTTTTTATTAACTGAACTCCATTTCTAAAGTCACTTACTGTTTCAGTTTTAAACATTCTTTGTTCAAAATAACTTATAAATTCTCTTAATAGATTCGATGGTCTTATTCTACCATAAGCTCCGCAATCATTTATCAAATTATTTAATTTTTCTGATTCTAATTTTGCTAATGTTACTAATTCTGATATTATAGTTTCACTTAATTCTTTCATATTTGATCTAAGTAATTCTATAGTGAACTCTGATGTTACTTCAAACAAATCAGTATCTACTCCCACTATTACATTGTCTGGCGTTAAAATTAAATTTTCTTGATGCATATCATGTACTCTAATTCCCATTTTTGATAATTTAATTACTTCCATTTCAAACACTTCTAGTGCTTTTATAAACTCTCTTATTAATATTTGCCCATTCAAATTATAAATAACATTGCCTTCAATATAATCGCTTAAATAACCTTTAAAACCCTCATATGAATAATCACCTTCAAATACCAATACTTTAGGAAATGCCATATAAGTACTTACTTGTTCCGTTAATAATTCCAATTGAGGCAAATTAAAACTATCTGTTTTATATTCTTTATATACCAGTGTATCACTATATCTATATACATTGCCTTGTAATCCACTATTATCAATTAATTCCTTATGAAATTCATGATCTATTTTAGGCAATATCATTATATTATCCGCCATATGCACCTCTTGATTTCATAGAATATCACACTTATAAAAATATTTCAAGTAAACAAAAAGACGAAAACTAAATTTCACCTTTCTTATTTTTCTTTTTATTAGATATTAATATACTAATTATTCCTATTAAAGCACCTACTCCTGCATATATTAATATATTTTTGAAGCTTAAATCTTTCTTTATATCTTTATCTAATTCTTTTTGTACATCTTCACTTTCATTTTTATACTTATCAAGAACATTGAAAGTTGCACTATCCATAATAGTTTTCATATTTGTTTCATCAGTTTGTGTAATATCACTTTGTTTTTGTATTTGAAATGTGTATCCTTGTGCATTAACAACTGTATAATAAGTTAATATATTGTATTTTGATGCTTCATCATAATATTTAACAACTGCATATTTATTTTTACCACTATTATAAATTTTATAATCAGTTGAGGAAACTAACTTACTAATCTCTTTAGCAACTTCTTTTACTACATCATCTGGATAATTAGATAGATTATTCATATCTTCAACTGGCTTAATTCTTAATATAAAATCAGTCCCTAATTCTTTAGGCGATGCATCTATATAAGCTTCATTCTCATTAAAGAAGTTTTCCATATAATCTTTAGTTACTCCTAAAGTCTCTAAATCTTTATTGCCATCTAAATTATATCTTGTAAATACATACCAATCATCATTAAAATCTATAGTCAGATTAATCTCTCTTAAATCAACATTTTTTCCGTAAATGTTAACTGGTATAAACAACACTAAACTTATCAATAAACACAACACTTTTTTCATTATATTATTCCTAATCCTTTAATGACTTAAACATTTTCTTCCATAAATTACTTGATGAATAATTTAATATTCCTGCTTTATATATTTTAAGTCCATATTTATATAATAAACCACAAGTACCAATTAATAATAATATTGATATTCCAAGATCTAGTAATGACATCTCACCAAGAGTATACATAACAGGCGCTAATATACCTGAAATAAATGGTATAAACGCAGCTACTTTAATAAATAATGCTCCTTGATATACGGATGCATATATAGCTAAATAATATCCTATCATTAAGAATATCATAACAGGTGTTAATATCTGATTATAGTCTTCCATATTAGTTGTCATACTAGCAAGTACTCCTATAAATAAAGAATATGCGAAGAAACTAAATAACATTAATAATATAAAGAATGGTATACCACTTACTAATCTACTTGCTATATCGCTTTGTAAGAACATGTTAATATATTGTGAAACATTACTTACTGATACATTACTAGATATTACATCACTTCCAGGTATTCCAGTTGTTGCAACTCTTATTAGTGCCCCAACTATTACATAGAAAATAAGTAACAATCCTTGAACTATCGCAAATACATTAGCTGATATTAATTTAGATAAAAAATGTATTTCAGGTTTTACACTTGATATAATAACTTCCATACTCTTAGTAGACTTTTCTTCATTAATTTCAGCCCCTATCATTTGTATAATTAATATAATAAGCAAGAAGAAAGGTACTATAAATATAATAATTATTATTCCACCTATTTTCTCCATTAACTCTTCATTTTCATTAAGATTTTCATCTAAAAGAGTTCTCTTTACTTCAACTGACTTATAAACATCATTTAAAGTATTTTGATCTATATTAGATTTTTCTAGTGCCAAATTTGACTTGACTGTATTTAACGCATTAATTATATTTTGATATAATACTGTATCTATATAATCATATGATATAATCTCTGCATTAAATATTTTATCTATTCCCTTGCTATCACTTTTAGTAATATAAACAATTATATCATCGCTTTCATCTTTAATAATTTCTTTTTTTAATTCGCTTACTTTCTTATCACTTTTCTTTATCTCAGCATTATAGTTATCAAGTATATCTAAATAACTATTTTTCATTGTTTCATTAACATCATCATATATACCCATTTCATCTACTATATACACATGTGTTAATTTATCAAAATCCCCACCAAATAATTTAACTATACTATCTAAATTAATAAGTACAGCTATTACTATGAATAATACTAAATTAGTTATTTTAAATGATTTAGTATTTATTTTTCTCTTAATGCTATCTTTTGTTAAAAACTTAAACTTATTTTTCATATGCCTCCCCTACTGTACTTACAAATATTTCATTTAAAGTTGGTTCCTCAACTACAAATTTAATTACATTGTTATATTTAGATACCTTTTTAAATACATCATTAACATATGCAATATCTTCTATTTTAATAGTATATTCATTTTTATTTTTAGTAACTTCTACTACACCTTTTACTTTTTTAATTTCATCTACATTTAAGTCAGCTATTACTTTAATATTTTTCTTTCTATAATCTTCTTTAATTTTAGTTAATTTACCCTCTAGAACAGTATTACCTTTAACAAGTATAACAAGTGAATCACAAAAATATTCTATATGCTCCATCATATGTGATGAAAATATTATCATAGTTTTATTCTTCTTAAGTCTTAATATTATTTTCTTAAACATCTCTACATTTATAGGATCTAACCCACTAAATGGCTCATCTAATATTAAGAGTCTTGGACTATGAAGTATACTTATTATAAATTGTATCTTCTGTTGATTTCCTTTAGATAATTCTTTTATTTTTTTATTTTTATATTCTTTAATATTAAATTCATCTAAATACTCATCTAATTTCTCTTCTACTTCTTTTTCAGTCAACCCTTTAAGTACACCATAATATATTGCTTGCTCTAAAACAGTTTTACTTGTTATTAAACTTCTTTCTTCTGTTAAGAAACCTATTTGATCAGTAAGAGAATAATCAATTTTTTTACCATCTAAAGTAATTTCACCTTCAGTTTTATCAAGAAGTCCCATAATCATTCTAAATGTAGTTGTTTTACCTGCACCATTCACACCAAGTAAACCAAATATTTCTCCTTCTTTTATTTCAAAAGATAAATCATTTACTGCTCTAAAGTCATCATAATATTTAGTGACATGACTTACTTTTAACATATCTTTACCTCCATTCCATTTTCTATTCCTAACTTTTCTGCTTCATCTTTATTCATATGATATTCAAGTACACATGTTTCATCAGATTTAATCATAACATCATCAAGAGTTAACCCATTTACTTCTATTTTTACTATTTGTCCTTTAGAAACATTAAACTCTTTTAAGTCTTTACTACTCATATGAATATGCCTATCTGCAATAATAGTTGACTCTACTGCTTCATAGGTACCATGTGGTCCAACTATAGTGATAGATTCACTTCCCTTTAAGTCTCCACTACTTCTAATTGGCGGATTAATACCTAAATATTCACAATCCTTTTCAAGTAATTCTACTTGTGTATATTTTCTACAAGGCCCGACTATACGAACATTTTCTATTTTCTGATTATTTTTTATTAATGTTACTGTTTCTTCTGCCGCAAATTGCCCTTTTTGTACTAACATTCTTCTAACATTAAGATTATAGTTTTTACCAAATAATATATCTAATACCTCACGTGTTACATGTATATGATGGTTAGATAAAGCTGACTTTATTATCATAAAAGTATCCTCCACCTACATTATAAAATATTTTCATTAAAAATTGAATAATTAATCACAAAATAATCTATATTTCATTAAATAATATTAAAAGGGGATGATAGTTTGAACGGTAGTTATTATAAAACTCCAGTATTTTTAAATGATATAGAGAGGGATTCAAATATGCCAAACAATTATCAAACAGATTATCCAATGGAACAAAGTTATATTGAAAATATAATTAGAAATAATATTGGTAAAAAAGTAAGAGTTCATGCATCTTTTAGTGATTCAGTTGAATGGAGAGATAGAGTATTTACAGGTATAATAGAACATGCAGGTAGAGATAATCTAGTGTTAAATGATGTTGAAAATAATAAACATTACTTAATACTTATGATATATGTTGATTTCTTTGAATTTGATGAAGAAATAATTTACGCAAAATAACTTTAAATATAATATGATTTTTGCTATAATATTTAGGTAGGATGTGATTATATGAATACACTAAATATTATTGCTCTAATACTTGTTATCTTAATTATTCTTATTAGTTTAATTACTATTTTATTTAAGTGTCATAATGAAAAATTAGAATCTATTGTTAAAAATTTAGATACTACAGAAAAAGAATGTTTTGATAAATTAAAAAACAAATATGATTTTATTATTAGACTTATAAACATAATTGAAGATAAATATAAAGTCGAAAGTAAAATATTTGAAGACGTTAAAAAGATGAAAATAGATTCAATTAAATCATATAAAAATGAAAAGATACTTAATAAGTGTTATAAAGAAATATTACAAATAAAAGAAGATAATAAAAAGACTAAAGAGGTAAGAAGTTTTAAAGATATAATAAATGATTATGAAGATAATGAATTATTAATTATATCGCTAAGAACTTATTATAATAAGTATGTATTAGAATATAATAATTTAATTAAAAAAATCCCTTATAATATCATTGCTAAATTTAAAAAATATCAACTTAGAACTCTATTAGAAGGAAAAGAATTAACAACAAATTTTAATAATTCTTTGGAAGTGTAAAATTCACTTCCTTTATTTTGTTTTGTTTTAAAAAATTATTAGTTTTAGAAAATGGTTTGCTTCCAAAGAATCCATTTCTGGCAGAAAATGGACTTGGATGAGTACTTTCTATTACTAAATGTTTAGGGTTTGTTATTAGTGCTTTTTTACTTCTTGCGAAACTACCCCAAAGTATAAATACAATAGGTTCCTTTTTTAAATTTAAAAGTTTAATTATATGATCTGTAAGTAATTGCCAACCTAAATTCTTATGAGATGCTGGTAAGTCTTTTCTAACTGTAAGTACTGAGTTTAATAAAAGTACGCCCTCATGTGTCCATGGTGTTAAATCTCCACATTCTTCATTTTTAATACCTAAATCATCATATAATTCCTTAAATATATTTTGAAGACTAGGTGGTAATTTAACTCCCTTTTTAACACTAAATGATAGTCCATGAGCTTGTCCTTCTCCATGATATGGATCTTGTCCTATAATAACAACTTTAGTATCTTTATATGAAGTGTTCTTTAAAGCATTAAAAATATCATCCCATTTAGGAAAACATGTGTAATTTTTATACTCTTCTTTAACATTATTCATAAATTTTTTAAAATTTGGACTATTCCAGACAGTAGATAAAACTATATCCCAATCATTACCTATCATATTTTCTCACTTCCTAACAACTTTATTATACTATAAGAATTAATAATAATCATAATAAATAATAAATAATCTAAATATTTCCAAATAATACTATTATCTATTACTATTCCAAGTAAACAAACTATTATAAATAATATTTTAAAAACAATAAGTAAAGCTTTGCTACCTGTTAGATACTCTATATAATTTTTACCAATGTAATATCCACTTAATATTGTAGTAAAACCAAATAAAATAAATGTCGCTATTAAAAGATATACTCCTATTTTACCACTTGTCATATAAAACACTGAGTTAATTAATTCAATATAATCATCAGTTACTTTATTATTATATAAATAGATTAATAATAATGAAGAGATTAATGCAGTTATAACAAACGAAATAAAATACATTCCTAAAACTTGATATCTCATACATATATCAGAGTCATTTTTATCAGTAGAAGATGATACTGAAGTAGTCCCAACTAATACTTCACTCATAAATATGCTTTTTTTTATACCAATTACCATACCTGATAATATTGATTTAATTG
>ENA-ORSL01001017-ORSL01001017.1-human-gut-metagenome-genome-assembly--contig:-NODE-1017-length-25487-cov-2.817671_pt1 | contig 25487 bp, 23 predicted proteins | sample MGYA00242190_ERZ509157 | MGnify/ENA primary metagenome ERZ509157 (study PRJEB26280, sample SAMEA2338664) | human gut metagenome | biome: human gut; feature: human-associated habitat; material: faeces...
GTGCGGCTGGTACACCGGGTCGAGGTGTCGTGTCCATCACTCCGCTGTATGCCATGAGCCAAGACAAAACTACGGCACCTGAGCTCACGGAGTTTTCGGAGACGCCTCCAACTTGGGAATCTGGGTATTATATCTGGACGTGCAATAAAATCATCTATAGCGATGCTTTAGACGACCCGGAATACACGACGCCCTATTGTGACAGCACGATTGACGCCGTAAACGGGATCGACGAGGATCTGGATGAGATTCGCCAGCAAATGTCATTGAACGAAGCGCTGGCTATGGCTGGTTCGTGCGCTCTGCTGTTCGCGGATTATGATTTCTCGCTTGGTTTCAATGAAGTGAAGCCATATAACACGTTGAGCGAGGATCTGGTTGAAGAAGAAGGCGTCTTAACGCTCGGCAATGTTCGGGTTGTGCGCGCTTATTCGTCGACCAATATTCCGGAAACGCAGTCGGATGACACGGAGACAGGCGGCGAAACGGGTTCTGGGGAAACAGGTGAATCAGGATCTGGGGACAGCTCCGACACAGGTACGGATACGGGCGCAGAAGGCGATTCTACGATTGATGAGCCGATCAAAAATATGCCGACACGCTCTGGTTATGGCCTGCGGGTAATGACAGTTGGAACAGCAGCTCCGAACTGGGGCGGCATCCAGCAGTCGATTCCTGCTCGTGCCAATGCGACATTCGTCATTCGTTATTTAATTGCTTTACCTCCGGAATGCACGCTGGTCGCCAACAATAGCGGTATCGGTGAAGGAGGTCAGGACTACTGGCTGACCGACACTAAGGGCGTTGGCGCATGGAAAGAATACGTGCGCGTCGTCCAGTGCGGTAAAACCGGTGATTTTGGCGATGCGGGAGCGGTGTCTGTGCAGAGCACAATGACCTCTTATACCGAGGAAAATCCGCTGGTGTGGTATATTGCCTCGATTCGTGCTGCTGATTTGGCCTATACGGTTGATATACACACCGAGATCGAATCGTCACAGCAAGTGACCGTTGATCAGATTGCCAGCTCGGTACAGGAGGCTATCACGGTTCAAGTCACTGATGAAGATGGCAATGTTGAAAACGTCTCTCTGCAGGAATACGTGGCGCAACAGCAGATTGTTTCAGATGCGATTCGGCAAGAAGTGGAGAGCGCGACGACGTATTATGAAGAGGACGAGGACGGCAATCTGGTTCCTGTAAAATACGAGAGCTTGGCATCGTCGTTTAATCAATTTGCCAACAGCATGACGTTGAATTTTGAGAACCTGTCTCAGTCGACAGATGGCAAGTTTGATGAGATCAGTTCGTATATTCGTTTTGGCGATGGCTCCACAAACAATCCGCAAATCCAGCTGGGTAAGGTTTCATCTTCGGACAACAGCCAGATTACGTTGAACCTGAACAACGATCAAATTTGGATGGCCAATAGCAGCGGTCAGAAGCTGACGTGGTGGACGACCAATGCGTTCAACGCGACGAATGGCGTGTTCGAAGATTCGCTGCAGGTGGAAAACCGATTGACAGTCGGGTCTTACGCATGGGTCAAAGGCACGCACGGATCGTATGACTCCCTGACTTTGATGCACGTCTGACGTCATCTTTGATGCACGTGTAACGTCGCGTTAGCGCACGTATGACGTCGCGTAAGCGCACAAATAGATCAGCCCCTGTTTCTCTGTAAGAACGCAGAGGAGTAGGGGCTTTATGCGTGCTTTAAAACAGGAGATTTATGAAAAAAAGGAAGTAAGATATGCCCACAAACTCATATACAGCTAGTCTGAACTACTACGATAGTTCCTACGGATGGGCTGATGAGGGTACCTGTTCACAGGGTAGCTGCGCACCGTGGGGCGGTGGTTCTGCACGTACCGGTGTCATGTACTTCTCTGGCTTGTCTGCCCTCAAGGGCAAAATAATCAACAGTGTGACGTTCACGGTTACGAACGGTGAGTCCGGTTATGGCTATGATGCGTATAAGACGGCGAATTTCTACCGTTCTGCCAACCAAGGCGGCATCAAGAAGTCGTTGAACTCGGGTCATAGAACCGGTGGCGTGATCGGCACGTGGCGCAATATGTTCCACGCTTTGAACGCTTCTACGATGTCGTTCAACCCGACCTTCTTCTCGTCGCACATCAAAAACGGTGATGATACATTCTGTATCTATTCCAATGACTCGAACGACTACTTTAAATGGAAAAAGGTCACAATCAGCGTTAATTGGAGTGAGCCGTACACCACAACCACAGGTTGGACTGTTACATCATCGATTGCTCTCGGATCTTCTGGTACGGTGAAAATGCCGTCTTTGTCTGGCAGTAACGCTAACAACTACCATACGGTGACATACAAAACGTCTGTTGGCGGCTACTCCGGTACAATTTCTTCGCGTCTGACGTCAGGTGCGTCGGCTACGTTTTCTCCGTCTTTGAGCTGGGCGTCTGCTATTCCGAGCAGTACGTCGATGACCTGTACGATTACTACGACCACATATACAAGCGGTGGCAGCAAGGTTGGTTCCAACAGTAAGACGATTACACTGACCGTGCCGAACAACTCGTCGACCAAGCCGAGCTGTGCGGTGAGCGCTACGGCAATCGATCCGGGCGGCAACGGGGCGTATGTCTCAGGCTTCTCACAGGTGCGAGCAAATATGAGCAGCATGACGGGTAAATACGGCGCGAGCGTCAAGACGTATTCCATCAGCATGACCGGATGGAGCACCTCTGGCAATGTCAGTGGTTCATCGATGTCTGCGACCTCCCCTGTTTTGTCTGGATCTGGTTCCCGTACAATCACGCTGACGGTCAAGGACTCACGAGGATTCACCAACTCCGCCACCACATCGTTTACGGTGTTGGCGTATACAAGACCGGTCATCACGTCGTTCCAGGCCTTTAGAACTTCAAGTTCTTCGAGCACATCGCAGGATTTGACCGGCTCGTATCTGCGCGTTGTGATTCAGTTGTCGGCGAGCTCACCCAGTATTTCCGGTAACACGCACACGGGTACGCTGTCGTGCTCTCCGAGTATTTCAGGCATGCCGTCATCGGTAACATCGAATTATTCAAAAAACTTTTCTGTGTCCAGCGGTACGTCGTATAGTTTTACATTCACGTATGGCGACGACTACAGTAAATCGACGGTCACCGCACAGGTGAGCTCCGTGGCTGTTCCTCTGGATATACGATACAACGGTACGGCGATTGGCATCGGCAAGTATGCTGAGTCGAACAATTTAGTTGATATAGGATTGAACACGCGCATCCGCGAGGATTTGCAGGTGGATGGTAGCATTGACGAAAGAAGTCGATGGACCACATACGAACTAAACACACCTGGCTGGTATAAGATATGTACGTTCCCAGCAGATACAATAGGGAAAAATTATTTATTGTCTCTGTCAAGGAATTATGTTTATACCAACAGCGAAGCTTACTTAATCAATGTGTCCTGCGCGTATCAAACGGGAGAAATTCATTTGGTTGGTAAACAAGTGAACTCTACTGGATTTTCGCGAGTCGCGCTATATATGGATTCGCAGAATGTTCCGTCTCTTTACGCATATTATGAGTTATCTGTTTCTAATCAATGTCGAGTAACTATGTTGGCAAATAGCACAAACTTCACGTTGTCATTGGAACCGACGGCATTATCTGGAACACTGCTATATGAACTTAATTTATCGGCTCCGGCTGTTTCTTCGCGTAATACGATCTGCCAGTGGAGAAGAAGATACCATCCCGACGACGGGATATCTGAAGATGATGCCATAACGGAATATTCATTTGTCTATGGCGGAAACACAGCGTTAGGCCTGAGTGGTCCAATGCTTTCCATTGGTACGCTTGGATCTTATGATACAGATGGACGTGGAAAATATAGAATGCAACTAGCCGGCGACTATAGTAGCGGCACAGTCTTCCGAATTCGTACATACGACGGAGACAGCAACGAATGGAACCCTTGGAGAAGCATATACACAAACGCTAATACAATACCCGTATCTAACGGCGGCACCGGTGCGACAAGCGCCGCTTCTGCCCGTACAAACCTTGGATTTGGCAAAGTCATTTGGACAGGCACATGGTCTTCCGGCAGTATTTCAGTCAGCGAGCTAACAAGTTATAGACTTCTAGGTTTTGATATCAGCGGCTCATCGATTCTAATTCTGGGTGCCAGAGATAAAGACTCTAGTTCGAGCGATATTCGAGCTTTTGGCGTCGTCCATAGCGGAGGCAATGCGCAAGCTGATGCTTTCATGCTGGCCGCATCTTACGCCGGAAGCACCCTTACCATGTCGGATTGCTACTCAGTAAATGTTATCACTGGTGCAAAGACCACGAGAAGCATTTACGCAATCATTGGTATATCATAAACCTTTGGCATGTTTTGAAAAAGGAGATTTAAATGACAATTAACGCTACCCTAGACAAGAATGGGTATCTTGAAAATTTCGCCATCATCGGTACAGTAGATGGCGGTATAGACATTGATGTTCCAGAGGAAATTTCTGAAGAAGATTTGATGGAAAAAGGGTCATGTTTCAAATATGATCCCGAGACACAAACATTGACTTTTGACGACCCCAAGCATAAACAGCAGGTCAAGAGCATGGAAGCTGCGGCTCTTTCTGCGCAATACATCCCTTCTCCCCTACAATCTGTTACTGAAATCGGAAAAATGATGCTTGCTCAAATTCCTGAATTGACGTCTGATGACAAACTTCGCATATCTGGGGTGTATGAGACGTGGACTCCGGGAGCTTATGAAGTAGGCGACGTTCGAAATTACAGTGGACAAACGTGGGAATGTTTCCAAGCTCATGATAATGCAACATATTCGGACATCACCCCCGATAATGCTGCATGGTTCACGTTTTGGAGACCGCTACACGGCAAGACAGTTGCAGCGGCTCGGCCTTTTGTGCCTGTACAGGGAGCTCATGACATGTATAGAACCGGAGAGTATATGGTTTACACCGACGGAAAGATTTACAAGTGCAAACAAGATACCAACTTCAGCCCTGACGATTACAAAGCCGCTTGGGAAGTTGTCGAAGCTGCATAAATAGCGGTTTAATCGACAGTGAAACATTACATTGGAGGTATATTTATGGATTTTAATGAATTTCTTTCTACATACGGTATGAAGATTCTTGGTACGATTCTTACCGCGCTTGCCGGTTATCTCGGTGTAGTTATCAAAAACCTATGTCAGAAATACTTAAACGACAAGACAAAGCAGGACGTAGCAAAAACCTGTGTTAAGGCCGTAGAACAGATTTACAAGGATCTGCACGGTGAAGAGAAGTTCAACAAGGCATTGGAATGCATATCAGATATACTTGCTGAAAAAGGGATCGCTGTTTCTGAGACAGAAATGAAAATGCTGATTGAGTCAGCTGTGGCTGAGTTTAACGAGGTGTTTTCAAAAGGCGCATCCACAACTACCGATGCCTCTGAGGCTATTGAAACACAATAAATTGTTCCACACACAAGAGGTGGTTTAATTGTCAGGAATGGAAGAATTTCTCTCGATTTTTGGAAACATCACTATTCTACAAGTGGTGCAATTTGTTTTGGCAGTTGTTTTTGTTGTTCTTGTTTATCGCCAAGTGAAAAAGTATTTTCAGAAGAAGATCACTGAGCAGAATAAACGTGCAGCTATAGATGAACAAAGGGATAAGCAGCTTAAAGAAGCCCTTGATTCAGTACATCAATACCCTAAGTACCGGCAGCAAAGCCTTGAAATTCAGGAAAAATTGCAGGCACAAATAGAATCCTTAAATCAAGCGCAAGAAGCCTTAAATCAAGCACAACAAGAACTCAATAAACGAATGTCTGATATGGAAGAAGCCGCAGATCGTCGAGAACGGAATAAACTGCGTGATCTGCTATTGCAAAATTATCGGCATTATATTAACCCGGAAACCAACCCTTCGCATTCGTGGACTGCTATGGAGGCAGAGACATTTTGGGAGCTATTTCGTGATTACGAGGCTGCTGGCGGGAATGGCTATACGGAAGTGCTGCCTGCCATGCAGCGGCTTACTGTTGTAGAAATGAAAAAGTAATTGCCGCCATGGTGAGACACTTATGATGAAACGAGGTGGTGAAAATTACACATGAGGTAAAATTGATTGATTACTCAGCGGTCTGTGAATCCGAATCTTTTGCTAAGGGTGTCTTAACTTTTGATCCTATCGCAGAACCGATTGATACTCTACATGTTACAACAAATAAGTTGTGGGAAAACCTACTTATCACCGTAGCGTTTGCCGAAGGGCCTATCTATGAAAAAGTGGCCATGGATCACAATGGAATCGTTACCGTCCCCAGTCGAGTTTTGCAGCACATTACACCTGCTAATCGACTGGGGAAAATTATTTTCACTGGAACGGCGCCAAACATTAGACGGATTACAGTTGACCTTCCTTATCGTGTTTTGGGGCCATCTGGTGACATTGATTCCTCAAAGCTATACGCCCAATGGCCCATCTTTAACGCCCAAACGCACTACGATTTTCCGTCAATTGGCTATCCCAATGTCATCTACAAGGCTGAATCAGAGCACATGTTATATCAGTGGATTGACTCCGAGAATCGGTACGACCCATTAACTACTGGTTCAAGTATAGATAATGTCACTTTAATCAATGGAGGAGATGCATATGGCAACGCTTAACACTAGAATTGTTTTGCGAAATGACTCGACGGCCAATTGGCTGTTGAATGAAAACCAAGTTTTACTGAAAGGCGAGGTTGGTATTGAGTTTCTCGCAAGTGGCCAGCCGCAGATGCGCATCGGCGATGGTACTACGGCATGGAAGGATCTGCAACCCTTGGGCGGGGCAAGCAAAATTGAAGTCTATGAAGTCACCGTAAATGAAGGCGAAACACATCAAGACGCTATTAACCGGATAGTCGCAAGCGCCCCTCTTGAAAAAGGTAGCATTGCGATTGTCAAAGAGTTGATTGCTTCAGACGCTGATAAGTACGAATATACTGCCTATATCTACAATGGAACCGATTGGGCGGCAATGGATGGTAATTATTCTGCCGAAAACACATTCTTTTCTGCAGATCTAACCTACACTGAAGCCATTGGCGTTCTTGAAAAACCCTCTGGATCGGCGACCTTGCCTGCTGCAGGTAAGTCTGTGAAAGATGTATTGGCATCAATTTTAGCTAAAGAGGTTAACCCGACAATTACACAACCTGCAGTTTCATGCACATGCTCAACTTTGGGATCGTATGAGGTCGGTACTACTCTATCCCCTCAGTATTCTGCGAGCCTTTCTGCCGGTAATTATCAATATGGACCCGCCACCGGTATAACTGCCAGCAGCTGGACGGTCGGCTTGGGCGAGCAAACTCTTACCACGGCAAGCGGTACATTTAGCGAAATTACCGTAGGGACCACACCTCAAAGCATAACTGCCACGGCAAATTATGATGGAAGCACTGCTGTTCCCGTGACAAATCTCGGTAATCCGTATTCAGCTGGGCAAATTACCGCAGGTTCGAAGAGCGCAACTGCGTATAAGTCCAATTCAGAAAGAGGCATAACAACTTTCAGCGGTTATCGAAATATGTTTTACGGTCCTGTAACGACTGATGCTGAAATCAATAGTGCCACAATACGTGCCCTGCCGTATAAGTCTCCTACCGGGGCAAAAACTCTTCCAACTTTTGGCGCGATCAGCGGGGCTGTGAAAGTAATCGTTGCTGTACCGGTCGGTCGCACTATCACTAAAGTGCTGATGCCAAGCGCTATGAATGCTGACGCAACGGCAAATTTCATCAAACAGGAGGGTTCAACGGATGTTGAAGGCGCTAACGGTTTTACTGCAACAGCGTACGATGTTTATGTTTATCAGCCAGCCTCTATTGATGCTACGGAAACTTACAGCGTTCAGATCGGTTAATGGAAGGTGTGATATGTTATGGCTACTATTCTAAAAGACGCAGCGTATATGGCGCTGCCGATGAATATTAAGCGGGGTAATCCTATTCCTCTTGATACTACTACTGTTTGGTACGATCAAGATGAACTAGAAGCTTACGCCACTTCTAACCCTACAGCTTATGTTGGACAAATTGTTGTTTTAGTTGACGAGACGGGTTTGACTGCAACGGCATACATGATCTCAAATACGTCAGGGACATTGGTGCGCTTGGCGGCTACTACGTCATCCGGCGATCTGGCCTCTGATGTGGCCACGTTGCAATCACAGGTAGCTACCCTCGTTGCTTCAGTTGGTACAAAGCTTGAAGAATCCACAATTACTGCTACAAATCTTTGGGCTGCCGTTGAAGAAATCAAGAATGCCACGGGCGCAACAATACCAGAGTACACTTTAGTTAAGAAAGAATCTGCCAACGAAAACGCAGCGGCCACATACTATCTGACTAAAGATGGCGCAAGAGTCGGTGTTGAGATCGATATACCGAAGGATATGGTCGTTTCCAGTGGTTCTGTTGAAACATACACGCAAGAAACACTTCCCTCTGGTGTTGAGACACCAGGTACGTACATCGTGCTCGTTCTGGCGAACGCTACAAACGATAAGCTGTATATTGCGGCAGATAGTTTAATTGAGTACGTTACCAGCGGTTCCACTGCTGGAGACCCAGTATTCATCACAGTTGATCCCACTACTCACAAAATAACCGCGACATTGACGGACGGCTCTATTGCAAAAGCAAAGCTTGACGCAACTGTGCAGGCATCCTTGGCGAAAGCGGATGCGGCTGTAATTGGCAATGCTGCTATAACTGCAGGCACACATGCAAAAATCACTTATGATGAAAAAGGATTGGTTACGGGCGGCGAAGACTTGTCTGAATCCGATCTTCCGGCTTTGAGCATTGGCAAAATCACAGGGCTACAGACAGCGTTGAGTGAGAAGATCTCGAACGTAAAGATCGGTGGCACCGCGCTTCCTGTTAGCGAACAGGCCGTAGAAATTCCGCAAGCAACCGCATTGGCATTAGGCCTTGTTAAATCTTCTGAGGCCGAGAACCAGGTCACTGTATTGCCATCCGGAGCAATGGAGGTACACAGCTTAAACATAAACAAGCTAATACAAACCGAAGGTGATACATTGATCCTAAATGGCGGCAATAGCAGCCTTGTCACAGAATCTCTTTAATCAACGGCTTTAAGGATGTGATAATTGATGGCTAATAAAGAGTTTAACACTCGTATTTCTCTCAAATACGACACCTATGAGAATTGGCAAACCAATAACCCGGTGCTTTTGGCCGGTGAGGTTGCCATAACTGTTGTGCCTGCAGAAACCGGAGCCGTTGTGTCCGAACCCGCCGTGCTTTTTAAAGTCGGCGATGGTACGAGCACATACTCTCAACTGCAATTTATTAGTGCGCTTTCTGCAGACGTTTATGGTTGGGCCAAAGCCGTAAATAAACCTACTTATAATGCTTCAGAAATCGAAGGGCTTTCTGACTTTATATCCGGCGAGATAAACGATACCAACACTACATATAAAATTGAGCAAGACGGTTCGGATGCTCATAAGCTGATTTTGTATTCGAAAGAAGCCGGTTCTCCAACATGGAATCCTGTGAGCACGATTACGACTGCCGATACGATATACGATGACACGGAGCTCAATAATGAGATCGATGCGCTGAAAGACCTGATTGGAGAAACTGGTGTTGCAGCACAGATCGCAGCTGCACTAGGAGCTTTAGACAAGTCCGATTCGGCGGTTGGTGGTCAGTTTGTTACCTCGGTTTCTCAGACAGACGGCGTGGTCTCTGTAACGCGTGCGGCTTTACAGGCATCTGACATCCCCGCATTAGGGGTCGATAAAATCACGGGGCTACAAACAGCGCTAGATTCTAAAGCTAGTGCGGACGCGCTCTCCACAACTGATGGTAAAGTGACTACCTTAATTGGTGACGACACTGCCAAGTCCGTACGTACCATAGCAAACGAGGAGTTGGCTGCACAGCTTATCCCAGAAGGGGCTGCTGAATCTCTAAACACCCTTCAGGAAATTGCTGCGTGGATTCAGGAGCACCCCGATGACGCTTCCGCGATGAATAGTGCAATTACTGCTTTGCAGGCACAATTAACTGGCATTGGCTCTGGTAGCGGTACTGTAAAAGCGTATGTGGACGCGGCTATCTCCGCTTTGAACATCGGAGATTATGTCACTGCTAGTGCGTTGGCTGCGGCTATAGACAATTTGGACGTTGATGACGCAGCTGTCGAGGGACAAGTTGTTTCTGCTGTCTCGGAAGTCGATGGCAAAATTCAAGTATCTCGTAGAGCTTTGGTTGCTGCAGATATACCGACACTGGCAGTCGATAAGATTTCCGGCTTACAAACGGCGCTTGACAGTAAGGTTAATTCAGATGCGCTGGCAGATGTTGCGACCAGCGGTAAGATTGAAGACTTATCTCAGGATACATATATCGTATTGAACTGTGGGTCTTCTAGCGTGAATGTGTGATGGATAAGAGGTGATGGACATGCCTGATCAGGACATCACATGGAATACCCGAATCCAGCAAAAGAAAGATACAGATGCAAATTGGACATCAAATGATCCTATTCTTTTAGAAAACGAACTGATAGTTGTCGAAATGGAAAGTGGCGAATGTCAGTTTAAGATTGGAGATGGCACAAGTTCTTATACTGAATTGCCGTTCATTGCCTCTGGTTTTTCAGGTGTTTTGGGTATAAAACAAGGTGGCACTGGCGGCACAGACAGAAATTCCGCCAGAAACAAACTGGGTGTACCTGCACAAATTGGCGTAGATCCCAGTTTATCTTTCCCAATTGGATATGGATTACTCTCATCGCGTGGCTCATTAGGCAATACGGCGGGTAGCGTGCCAGCTACAGACAACTATTACTACGGAGTGGACATGCAAGCTGTTTTGTGGGGAGGAGCTCAAGTTAATGGAGCCAGCAATCCAATTTTTTATCGAGCCATGATGATGAATGGTGAGCAGAGGTTTCAGTTGTTATATTCCGGGTCGTTGTACAATGGTAATAGCACCACTTTAGCAGATGGATATAAATATGCCTGTCTGTTGATAGGCGCGTCTCCTAATGGCACGACTTTTGGTGTACATGCAACTCCTGCTGGGTCAATAGGCGCTATGCGCATACTCGGCGTCGATGGGTACTACTTAGACATTGCGCTAGAAATCAATAACCCAGCCATAAACTTGCGAGTCTATGGAGGGAATAACTCTGGTGGGCGAATTACATACATATGGGGTATACTTAAACATTCTGTTTAAATCAAAATCCCAACAACCATTTATCAACAAGACGGTATTACGAGCGAGGTGATCAATTGTCAGAACAGAATAACACATGGAATGTTCGTATTCAGCACAAGAAAGATAGCGCCGAGAACTGGGCATCTAAAAACCCTGTTTTACTCTTGAATGAGTTAATTATTGTCGAGACCGAGACTGGAGATTGCCGTTTCAAGATTGGCGATGGGGTGCGTACATATTCAGATCTCCCCTTTGCGGATCAATTATTGCGAGATGAGGTGGAATCTAAGGTTTCTAAAGAAGAGGGTAAGGCGCTATCCAGCAATGACTTTACGGACGATCTAAAGAACAAGCTAGACGGGATTTCTACAATGAAAGGTGCCACAGCTGATGCAGATGGAACGTCTGGATTGGTCCCCCCCCCGCACAAGGTGCCGATTCCAAATTTCTTAGAGGAGACGGGGCTTGGGATGCGCTATCTCCATCTGATATAGGCGCAGCACCTACTGAGCACAAACACAGTGCTTCAGATATAACAAGTGGTGGTACTATTAAAGGCAATGTAACGGTAGATGGAACATTTACACCCAATGCAATCGTATCTAACAATGTTTTTGATTCTGAAGAAAAAGGCTTAGAAATACCTATTGTATTCTTACCTACATTTTCAAATAGAGATGTGGGCGTAGCATCTGATGTTTTAACGGGAGATTTTTTACAAGCATGGTTAAAATTTATATGTCAACATTATACTTATACATCCGGGGCACTATTTATAGGGACCGTTGCACCTAATTATACATGTACAATACAGTGTTATATTTATGATACGACAAACATAAATGAAGACGGTTTACCCGAGTATAGTTCTGGAATACTACAATTTACAAAGGGTAACAATACACTAACCATTTTTAGAACTATAGAACACAATTTTAGCCTAGGTTATCTCAATGCTTTTGGCTCAAGTGTTTCTACTCGCATCCAAGATATCAGGTATGATTTACGCACTGTAGCAGAAATAGACATTGGAGATGGTGCTTCTGGGTTCCCTTTTTCATATGGTTCAGTTGTTGCCAGAGGGAACTTAGGAAATACAATCGGTCAAGCCACCTCCGGCGACAACTATTACTGGGGAACTGATTCTCAAGGATACTTATGGGCCGGGCGTCAAACAAATGGAGCAACAACACCAACTTGGGTTAGAGCTGCCATGATGAACGGAGAACTTGGCTTTACTAGGATTTGGACAGGCAATCTTTCCTCTGGCACGATTGAACTTCCAGGTGCTCACAATTATGCGGCATTGATGGTTTATGGTCCTCCTAAACAAGGAGAAGAAAATGTAATATCTATTGTACCAGCTGGTAGCGGTATATATGTATATCATGGAGGAGAGAGTAGTAGCCTAGGATATAATACAGGTAGCAGCAACGGTCATCTGGCTATTACTATAACCAAAAATACTAATAGTGGATCCATTAATGCAGTTTTTGCAATGGTTAAAAATAAAGCTTAAATTGTTGTTGTATTAGCCAAATAAATAAAAAGCAGCAATTTGCCAATACAAAGAAGTCTATAGACCTTTAGTTTATAATTTTTAGGAGGCAATTTCATGGTTACAATCAAGCAAAATCTTGTTCCTTCGAGCAAATATAATATCAAGTGCCCTTATACGCGCACGCCTACGCGCGTCGTTATTCACAACACTGCGAACGACGCGCCGGCAAGCAATGAAATTTCCTATATGAGAAACAACAACGCTGAGGTTTCTTTCCACTACGCAGTGGATGATAAGGAGATCGTGCAGGGCATCCCTGACAACCGCAATGCTTGGGCTTCGGGTGATGGCCATGGCGAGGGGAATATGGAAGGTATCCATATCGAGATTTGCTATTCGAAATCCGGCGGTGCGAAGTTCACTGCGGCAGAAAAGAATGCGGCTGAATTTGCTGCTTATTTGCTTAAAAAGTATGGATGGGGCATCAACAAACTAACGAAACATCAGGACTATGACGGTAAATACTGCCCCCATCGTACTCTTGATTTGGGCTGGACCCGTTTTGTGGATATGGTGAAATCATATCTTGGCACCACGACAGACAAGCCCTCAAATTCGAATGGACAGCTTTATCGTGTACGTAAGTCTTGGGACGATGCGAAAAGTCAAATTGGTGCGTTTGAAATTCTGGATAATGCCAAGAAAGTATGTGAACCCGGCTACACAGTATACGATAAAGACGGAAAGGCTGTTTACACAGTAAAAAATACGGACTCTTCCAACAACTCTGGCTCAACCACAGGTTATACTGGAGACATCACCTATAGAGCGTACGTTAATGGCAAATGGCTGTCTTCTATTGTCAATTATGGAGAAGGCTCCAACGGATACGCAGGAATCTACGGCAGTTCCATACAGGGCCTGAAAATCGATGCCAAAAACTGCGACGTGTATTATCGCGTGCACATTAAAGGCGGAAGCTGGTTGTCTGAAGTTAAGAACAGCGGTTCTGGCTCGAATGGCTATGCTGGTATCTATGGAAAAGACATCGATGGTGTCCAGATTCGCGTACCACAAGGACATGTCGACTGCCGTGTACATATCAAAGGTGGCGATTGGCTCGACTGGGTTGAGTTCAAGAACAAGTATCAAAACGGCGCCAACGGTTATGCTGGCATTTATGGTAAATCCATCGATGGTATTCAGATGGCTTAATTTGTCTGAGTGTATTTAAACAAGGGGAAGCGAGATCTTTACAGGTCTCCCTTCCCCTATTTTTTACGATTTTTTGTTATCCACAAAAACAAAGAAACCGAATAACAGGGACGTTGGAGGTGGCATGGCAATACCCTTGTTTTTGTAGATACTCTGCAGCACTTGAGCTCTTCAGAAATAAAATAATGGACAACACGGCTCTGGCTCCAATAATCAATGTAAAATCATCTGAAAACTAATCGATTTACTGTTCCAATTACTGTTCCAATTTTGCGTAAACTGTACCAATTTATAAAGAGTTATGTGAAGTTGATAGAAGCGTTATTTTTAAAGGAATCGCCGAAAAAGCTAGAGTTTAAGCCATTTTTTGAACATCTGTACTTTTTGTTTTGTCAACCAGGAATTAAGTCAATACTTAAATAAAAAATTTTTTCAAAAAAAGAGCTTCCGCCGGAAGCCCTTTTCTTCTATATATGGATTTATGCTGTTCGGAATTCATACCGTCCGAAAGCCTTTGCCGATGATTTCGCTCGTGTTCGTGATAAACATGAACGCTTTCGGGTCGACCGTTTTGATGTACTGGCGCAGTCTGACCGCTTCGCTGCGGCGGCAGGCCACGAGGATCACCTTTCTGTCCTCGTGCGAATAGGCGCCGATCGCATCGATCACCGTGGAGCTCCGGTTCATCTCCCGGATGATGTAATCGCAGATTGCATCGGGGCAGGAGGTGACGATCGAAAAGTATTTGCACAGGTTGATGCTCTCGATCACGGAATCCACGACAAACGCCTTGATGATCAGGCCGAGCAGCGAAAACAGGCCGGTGCGGATATCGAAGACGAAGCAGGCGGAGAAAGCGATCAGCGCATCGCTGACCAGCAGCGCCTTGCCGATATCGAGGCTCGTATACTTTTTGAGGATCATGGCGACGATGTCCGTTCCGCCGGTGGAGGCGTTGCAGTTGAACAGGATCGCAGAGCCCACTGCCGGGAGCATCATCGCGAAGCAGAGCTCCAGAAACGGCTGGTCTGTAAACGGCGCCGTCATCGGGTAGATCACTTCAAAAAGCCAGGTCAGGAAGGAATACAGCATGCTGCAGTACGCCGTCATCAGGCCGAAGCCGCGCCCGAAAAACAGGAAGCCGATCAAAAGCAGGATCAGGTTGATCACCCACATCGAAACCGCCGGCGAAAGGAACGGCACGAGCTTGCCGAGCAGGATGGAAATACCGCTGACGCCGCCGGTGGAGAAGTTGTTCGGAAACTTGAAAAAATAGATGCCGACCGCCGTGAGGACCGTGCCGAGTGTAATCAGAAGAAAATTCTTGATTTCCGCCTGGCCGATCTGCTTTACTGGGTTCTTCATTGCCGTAACGCTCCCGTTTTTCGGGTATGCACCCGTTATATTTTAACCGTTGAGATTTTAGCACAGCGGCCGGCGGAATTCAACAGGAAACGGGAAAATGCATAAGTTTTTTTCGCGCCGTCATCTGATTGCATCCGCGTAACCGCGAAGCTGCATTTCGCACGACTCGACGCACCAGAGCACGTATTCTTCGCTGTGCGCCGCCTGCAGAAACGCTTCGAACGGGATGAACTTGCTGTCGACGGTCTCGCCGGGCTGCAGCGTGATCGGTACGTTTTTGTCCGGCACAGTCACGGCGTAGACGTAATAGATGCACGGCGGGTCCGTGCGGACCTGCCGGTCGATCAGCGTCAGCGCCGCTTCGGAGACCGCGATACCCGTTTCCTCGCGCAATTCGCGCGCCGCGCCCGCAAGGCACGTCTCCCCTTTCAGCACGGAGCCGCCGGTGACCTCCCACTTGCGCCCGAATTTCTTGCGCGGGTCGCGCTGCGTGACGAGCACCTCGCGCTGCTTTGTGAAAACGATGATCTGCACGACCTCGTGATACGCGCCCGCCGGGCGGCGCGGCGTGTCCCACGCGTCGCGGTACAAATCGAAGCCCAGCTTCCGGCCTTCGGCATCGACTGCATCCCAGACTTCGCGTTCCTTCATTTTCGTTCCCCCTTGATTGAGACAAAAGAAGGACGGCGTCCACCGTCCTTCTCTACTGTTTATAACCGATCAGATATGCGCGCGGAGGAAATCCACCGCCTTGCGGATATCGCCTTCCGGATCTTCGCCGACTTCGCGCTCGATCGTCAGGAAGCCCTTGTAGCCGATGTCGTTCAGCGCCTTAAGGTACGCCGGGAAATCGACGTCGCCCTCGCCGAGCGGCAGCTCGATGAACGAGGGGTCCTGCAGCATGTCGGATTCTTCCATGCCGTAGAGGATCTCCGGGTCGACGTAATGGAGGCGCTTGCCGTCCTTTGCGTGCGTGTGGACGATATAATCCTTCAGCGTGTAGACCGCCTGCACCGGGTCGTCACCCGTGACCATGACGAAGTTGGCCGGGTCGAGGTTGACGGAAACGCCCTTCGAATGCAGGCCGTCGAGGAAGCCCTTGAGCGTCGCTGCGACTTCCGGGCCGGTCTCCACCGCAAAATGCGCCTGCATTGAGTCCGCATAGGCGGCCAGCTTGCCGCAGGCGTCCTGCATGATCGCATAGCGCGGGTGCGTCGGGTCGGCCGGCACAACGCCGATGTGCGTCGTGATCACGTCGGTCTCCAGATCCTTCGCGAGATCGACAATGCGCTTCGAGCGCTCGATCAGATCCGGATTCAGCGCCGGGTCGTTGAAGCCGTGGCCGAGGTCGCCGCAGAGCGCGGAAATCACGAGGCCGTGGTCCTTGACGCGCTTCAGAAACTCGCGGCGCGCCTCGGCATTCATGTTCTCCGGCGAAAGCTCGCCCTTCGTCGCATAAACCTGAATGCCCTTTGCGCCGACAGCCGCCGCCTTATCGAGCGCGGTCAGCGTATCGGTGCGGAAGCCGTCCATCAGAACGCCGATGGAAAAAGGATACATAGAAAACAGTCCTTTCCTTGAAATTTGAGATGGTCTGCCGCGGCTTATTCGCCGAGGACGATCTCCCTGTGCTGTGCGGAGGAATCGTAGATCGCCTGCATCATCTGCGCGGTGATAATGACCGTGTCGATGTGCGACGGCAGCTTTTCGCCGGTCTTGATGCAGTTGATGAACGCGTCGATCTCATTCTGGAAATGGTCGCGCATCTTGAACTCCGGCTTATACTCGACGAGCGCGCCGTGCTCCGCGGTGTAAACCGTGAAGTCCTTGCCGTACTGCAGGCGGATGCCGGCCTTGTCGCCGATGAAGTCGATGTACTGCTCCGCGACGCCGATGTTCTGCGCCCACGCGCCGTGCAGGGAGATGACCGGGCCGTCCGTGCGGATCATGCCGACGACGGAATCGTCGACGTCGTAAACGCCGTCGTACTTCGGCGGGCCTGCCCACATGTCCTTGTAGGCGTAGCCCTTCATGTCGACGCCGAGCTTGCTGAACACTTCGCCCGTGACGGTTTTGACCTTCGGGTCGCCGCAGCAGTACATGACGATGTCGAGGTAGTGGACGCCCCAGTCGATCAGCGCGCCGCCGCCGGCGATTTCCTTCGTCGTGAAGGCACCGCCGAGGCCCGGGATCGAGCGGTGTGCGCGGAAGCTCGCGTAGACGTGGTAGACGTCGCCGAGCTTGCCGTCGTCGATGTACTTCTTGATCAGGTTGACGCTGTCGTTGAAGCGGTTGACAACGCCGATGTTAAGCACCTTGCCCGTCTCATGCTGCACCTTCTGCATCTCGAGCGCTTCCTTGTACGTTCTCGCAGCCGGCTTCTCGCACAGGACGTTCTTGCCTGCGCGCAGCGCGTCGATCGTGATCGTCGGGTGCACGTTGTTCGGCGTGCAGACCGAGACCGCTTCCACTTCCGGGTCGGCGAGCACGTCGTGGTAATCGACGACGGCCTTGCCGCAGCCGTACTTTTCCACGGCGGCTTCCGCGCGCTCGGGGATGATGTCGCAGAAATACTTGATTTCCGCTTCCGGGTTGTTCATGTAGGATGGGATGTGCGCTGCATTTGCAATCGTACCGCATCCGATGACGGCAACTTTCATGATGATAACTCCTTTAACTGTTTTCCGTGGGCGAGCCCGACACCTTGCGGCTCTGCTCCTCCCGTTTTTTATATTCTCGCGGCGCGATGCCCACATACTTTTTGTAGGCACGGCTGAACGCGTGAATAGACTTGAAACCCATCAGCTCGGCGACCTTGGTGACCGAATAGCCCTCGCGTAGATATTCATTCGCCTTTTCAAACCGCCGCTTCGTGTGGTAGACCTTGAGGCTTTCCCCGGTCAGCGCAGAAAACTTCTGCGCGATGTGGGTGTAGCTGTACCCGAACGCGCTGCTGAGCGCGCTCAGATTTTCCATCGATTCGAGGTTGACGTCGATGTAATTGATCACGTCGTAAACCAGCTTTTCGTCGGCGTTGTTGCTGCCGCTCAACAGGTAGCTCCTGTAGTAGCGCCGGCTGAAAATCCGGTACACGCCGCAGATGATCTCGTGCATGTACGCCTCGATCAGAAGATTTGAAAGGACGTCGTCCGAAATGAATTCGGAGAGGATCTTCATAAACGGCTCCTGCACGCCGCGGCTGTTCGAAACCTTGACCTCGCCGCTCTGGTCGAAAAAGCGCTTGAGCTGAAAGACGTGCTCGCTGCGCACCGGCTCGGAAAAGTCGAAGCCGAGATAAAAATACCGCAGCGGGTCGCTCTCCGAGGAGACGATGTTGTGCATCTCCCCCTTGCGCGTGATGAGCAGATCGCCTTTCTCCATGCCGTACGTGTGCGAATCCACGTGAAACGAGCCGCTTCCGGAAAGCACATAGGTGATCTCATAGACCGACTGCTCGTGCTCGAACGTCTGATAGCCCGGCTCGCAGCTGAGGTCGCCGATCTGGTAGAGGATATACGGCCCGTACAGCATGTCCATGCTGGCGTAGGTATTGTCAAAGTGAAATTTTGCGCGGTTCATCGGCATTGCATGTTTCCTCGATATGGATGCACCCTAATTATAATGAAAGAACACACCCTTGTATTTGATATTTTTATAAAGCGCTGTGATAAAAGGCATCGGGTTTGCGGCTCAATCGTCCTTTCCCCCGCACGCCATGCTCTCAAGCTGCCGGTGGAGCGTGCCGAAGGTCTCGCCGTTGACGACGTTCTCCGCCTCGCCGGTCAGGTTGATCGTGATGCGGTCGATCAGCTGCACCAGCGTGCACAGCTCCTCCTCCGAAAAGCCCTCGAACGCCTTCCGGTCGAGAAGGTCCATCTTTTCCCGGCAGAGCTCGCGCACCTGCGCGCCCTGCTCGGAAAGGTACAGCCGCTTGCAGCGCAGGTTGTCCTCGTCGACCTCCTTCGTCAAATAGCCGGCTTTTTGCAGCCGCTTTGTGGAGAGCGCGATAGACGCCGGGCTCACCTGCAGGAAATCCGCCATTTCCACCTGCGTGCAGCCCGGGTGCTCCGCAAGATAGTTGAGCACGGGCATCTGCCCCGCATACAGCCCGTCCTTACAGATCTCATTTCTTTGCGCCAGCATGCGCACGAGTTCCAGCTTATGCAGTCTGCCTGTAACCTGATACAGCTCCATACTGCCTTCCCCCTCAATGTCCTTTTGATATTATTATAACGCGGCTGTTATTTTTGTCAACACAAAGCCTGTAAAACGCAATTTACTTTTCACGGCCTTTGTGGTAGACTGAAAGAAAACTGCAGAAGGGGGCTGCGCCTGCCATGAATGAAACCATCCGCCTGCTCAACGCGCGCAAATCCGTGCGCGTTTTTGAGGACCGGGAGATTCCGGCCGAAATCCGGGAAGCCATCCTCAACGCCGCGATGCGCGCGCCGACCGCGGGCAATATGATGCTGTATTCGATACTCGACATCACCGACCAGGCGGTCAAGGACAAGCTGGCCGTCACCTGCGACGACCAGCCGTTCATCGCCTCGGCCAAAATGGTGCTGATTTTCTGCGCGGATTACCACCGCTGGTACCGGAAATTCAAGCTCGCCGGCTGCGACGCGGGCGACGTGCCACCCCCGCAGCTGAGCGACCTGATCCTCGCGACAAACGACGCGGTGATCGCCGCACACGCCGCCTGTACGGCCGCGGAGAGCTTCGGCGTCGGCTCGTGCTACATCGGCGACATCATCGAAAACTTCGAGACGCACCGGGCGCTGCTCGGCCTGCCGCCGCAGACCGCGCCGGTCTGCATGCTTGTGTTCGGCTATCCGACCGCACAGCAGCGCGAACGGCCGCAGACCACGCGCTTTCCGAAGCGCTGCGTCGTTTTCGAAAACCGATACCGCGAGCTGACCGAGGAGGAACTGCTCGGCATGATGCCGAACGACCGCACGAAAGCGCTCTACAACCGGAAATACGTTTCCGCATTCGCAAAGGAAATGGTCCGCTCCACAAAGGAAATTTTCAAAAACTGGAACCGAAAGGATTAAGCTATGCTGCATATCGGATGTCATCTCTCCGCCGCAAAGGGCTACTACGCCATGGGCAAAACCGCGCTCTCGATCGGCGCCGACACATTTCAGTTCTTCACGCGGAACCCCCGCGGCAGCCGCGCAAAGCCGCTCGACCCCGAGGACGCCCGGAAGCTGAACGACCTTGCCGCGGAAAACCGCTTTGCCGTGCTGCTTGCTCACGCGCCGTACACGATCAACCCGTGCTCGGCCAGCGCGGAGACGCGCACCTTTGCGCTGGAAACCATGCGGGACGACCTGCAGCGCCTCGAGGCGACGCCGCACAACCTCTACAATTTTCACCCCGGCAGCCATGTCGGGCAGGGCGTGGAGACCGGCATCGCGCAGATCACCGACACGCTGAACCAGATTCTGCTGCCGGAGCAGACGACGACCGTGCTGCTCGAAACGATGGCCGGCAAGGGCAGCGAGGTCGGCTCCCGCTTTGAGGAGCTGCGCGAGATTCTGGACCGCGTCGCCCTTTCATCGCACATGGGCGTCTGCCTGGACACCTGCCACGTCTTTGACGCGGGATACGACATCGTGAACGATCTGGACGGCGTGCTCGCGGAATTCGACCGCGTGATCGGGCTGGACCGGCTGCGGGCGATCCACATCAACGACAGCATGTTCGGCCTTTCCAGCCACAAGGACCGCCACGCCAAAATCGGCGAGGGAAAGATCGGGCTGGAGGCCTTTACGCGCATCGTCAACCACCCGGTGCTGCGCAGCCTGCCCTTTTATCTGGAAACGCCGAACGAGCTGCCCGGCTACAGGGCGGAAATCGAACTGCTGCGCAGCGTGTACGCGGAATAACCACCGTCTCCATACGCGAAAAGCGGACATTGCCGAGTTTTGGCAATGCCCGCTTTTTTATCTCTGTGCCGATCTGCACGTCTTCCCCGTCCGGCCTGTAGCCGGGAAGTCCCTTTTACGCCTTTTCGGGCGCGCTGCTTCGGACCGTATTCAGGTAATAATTTCCGTCGTTGACCGTCTGATTCGCCGCAAATTTCTTTCCGAAAGCCCTTGCTTTTTGCAGAAAACGGCGTTAAACTCTCCATTAAGATTAGAGTCTCAGGAGGGATCTTATGAAGGACAATCTGATTCCCATCGGCAAGATGGCCGCAATGAACCGGGTCTCCGTCCCCACCCTGCGCCTTTACGACGAAAAGGGCCTGCTCAAGCCCCGGTACGTCGATCCGGAAACGGGATACCGGTATTACGACATCGACCAGAACGCCCGGCTGGATATGATCGCCTACATGAAAGAGCTCGGCATGAGCCTGGCCCAGATCGCGCAGGTGCTGCAAAAGGAGGACATCTCCCTGATCGAGGAGCTGCTTTCGCAGAAAAACGAGCAGATCCACGAGCAGATGCGTCAGCTCAAGGCCCAGCACGACGCGGTGGAGCGGGCGATCCTGTCCATCGAGCGGTACCGCAAGTCTCCGGCGACCGGCACGCTCTCTTTGGAGTATATCGACCGGCGCTTCGCCTGGGGCATCCCCTGCGCGTACAACTTTTATCAGGACGACGTGCACAGCTACGAGCAGAGCCTGCGCGCGCTGCGGCTGAAGCTGGAGGAAAAGGGGTTCCAGCAGATCCACTCCTACAACATCGGCACCTCCATCCTCCGGGAGGACTTCCTCGCGGACCGCTTTACGGCGGACCGGATCTTCATTTTCGCCAGCACGCGGGACCAGGGCGACCTCTCGGCCCTGCAGGTGGTCGAGAGCGGCATGTACGCCTGCATCTATCTCGACAACTACGACGACGAGGTGCGCTGCGCGCGTCTCCTCCGAAGCCATTGCGCGGACATGGGCTACCACGTGGCCGGCGACTATATCTGCGAGGTCATGACGGGCTTCAATGTGTTCGACAACGACCCGCGCAGCATGTTCCTCCGGCTGCAGGTGCCGGTCACTTTTCAGAAATAAAGAGAAATTGCCAAAAATTTCACATTCCCTCTTGACTCTTCCTCCGCATGAGGGTTTAAACTGAAGACAGACGAGGCAGAATAGAAAGAGAGCATCTTTTGTGTTCTGCAACAACACATGCTGTGAAGGAGGAACTGATATGGAAAAAATCAAGGTTGTGCAGTATGGATGCGGCAAAATGGCGAAGTACACCCTGCGCTATCTGTACGAGCACGGCGCCCAGATCGTAGGCGCCATCGACGTGAACCCGCAGGTCGTCGGCATGGATGTGGGCGACTACGCCGGGCTGGGCCTGAAAACAGGCGTCATCATTTCCGACGACGCCGACAGCGTTCTGGATTCGTGCAATGCGGACGTGGCCATCGTCACCCTGTTCAGCTTCATCGGGGACATCTACGACCATGTGGAAAAATGCGTCTCCCGCGGCATCAACGTGATCACGACCTGCGAGGAGGCCATCTATCCGTGGACGACCTCGGCAGCGCAGATCAACCGTCTGGACGCTCTGGCCAGAGAAAACAACTGCACGATCACCGGCTCCGGCATGCAGGATATTTTCTGGATCAACATGGTCGCCATGGTGGCCAGCGGCTGCAACAAAATCGAGAAGATCAAGGGCGCCTACAGCTACAACGTGGAGGACTACGGCCTTGCTCTGGCCAACGCCCACGGCTGCGGCCTGACGCCCGAGGAATTTGAGCAGAAGATCGCCCACCCTGCGGAATTTGAGCCCTCCTACGCGTGGAACGCCAGCGAGGCCATCTGCAGCAAGCTGGGACTGACGATCCGGTCCATCACACAGAAGCATGTGCCCTGCATCGTGGACCACGACGTATACAGCGCAACGCTGGGCAAGACCATCCCAGCCGGCAACTGCATCGGCATGTCCGCGGTGGTCACCATCGAGACCATGCAGGGCATCACGATCGAGGAAGAGACCATCGGCAAGGTGTACGGCCCGGACGACGGCGACATGTGCGACTGGTGGATCACCGGCGAGCCAAACACGGAGTTCCATGTTGTGAAGCCGGCCACGGTCGAGCACACCTGCGCGACGATCGTCAACCGGATTCCCAGCCTTTTCAACGCGCCTGCCGGTTACGTCACCTGCGACCAGCTCGAGCCTCATAGCTATCTGACCTATCCGATGGAATACTACCTGTAAGCGTTTCTTTATGAAAAGCAGCGCCTTTACCGGCCGGTAAAGGCGCTGCTTTTTTGTGCGGATATGTGTGCTCAAATTATCGCAAAAGTCATTCTCTCAGCGGTCCGTCACGCCACACTTACACGTGCCCGGCCTTTACGCCCGGAACAGCTCGGCCGCGCGGGTCAGGATCTGCCTGCACTGCAGCGGGATGCGCCCGAGCCCGTCGGGACCGACATTCAGCAGATAGTTGATGCCGAGGCGGCGCAGCTTTTCCCGGTTCGCCGCGATGGTTTCCGCGCTTTTCCAGTCCTGATCCCACGCGCAGTATCCCCACGAGTGGTTCATCGTGGCCGCCGTTTCGTACAGCCCGTAGGGCGAGGGCTTGAAGCCGTCGATCCCGTTCATCGACACGTTGTCGAGCGAAGCGTCGCTCGGCACTTCCGACGGGATCTCGTTGTCGCCGAGCGAGACGTAATCGTACGTGCCGTTACCGAGTCTGGAATTGATCAGACAATCGGGCTGATACCGTTTCACGGCGTCGTACAGCTTCCGGCTCTGCTCCTCGCGCAGCGTCATGGGCATGTCGAACCAGATCAGGCAAAGCTCGCCGTAGTTCCGGAGGATCTCCTCGACCTGCGGGTAGATCTTGTTCTCAAAGCAGATGTCGAAGTTCTTTTTTTCCTTGTTCGGGAAGTCCCAGCTGTTTTCCCACGTCACGCCCTGGGCTGTGGACGGGTCGGACAAATAACCGCCGCCGTGCTCCTCGTGCCAGTCCAGATCCTGCGAATAGTACATGCCCATTTTCAGGCCGTATTTATAGCAGGCTTCCCCGAGCTCTGCGATCACATCGCGGCCGAACGGCGTGGCGTCGACGACGTTGTAGCGGTCCACCTTGGAATGGAACATCGCGAAACCGTCGTGGTGCTTGCTCGTGACCACAAAGTAGCGCATCCCGCAGTCCCGCGCGAGACGCACCCACGCGTCCGCATCAAAATAGACCGGGTTGAACGCTTTGGCAAGCTGCTCATAGTCGGCGTTCGGGATCGCGAGATTCGCCTGAATCCACTCGGCGTAAGGGCCGCTGAAGTGGTCCCGCCATTCGCCCGCCAGCAGCGAATACAGCCCCCAGTGCACCATCATGCCGTACTGCGCTTCCTTAAACCATTCTTTCATATTCACGGTAAAAAACCTCCTACGGGATATATCCTCTGTATTATAGCAGGCGGCCGCACCGCAGACAAGTGGAAATTTCACGGTATTCCGCGCGATGCAAATCGCGCGGCCGGACGTGCGGAAAGGCCTCAGCCTTTTCCGGAAGCCGATCTCAGATATCCTTCTGACAGGTATACCGCGCCAGGCCCCGGCTGTGCTTTCCGTACTCGATCGCTTCTTTCGGGCAGCGGCAGATGCACGCCATACAGTGCGTGCAGTTTTTCCCCCACACCGGCTTCCCCCGCTCGATGCGCACATTGCCGAGCGGGCAGACGGCCGCGCATTTTCCGCAGGAAATGCAGCTGTCGGTCACATGGAATTTTCTCGCATGGACGCATGTGGGGTAAAACAAATCGTTGATGACGCCGCTGTACACCCGGTCCATCAGGGAAACGCTCACCGACGGGAATTTTTCCCCGTTCTTAATATAGAGCGCCGTCCGGTCGATCACGCGCTCCGCCCGCTCGAGGATCTTCGCTGCCTGCGCCGCATCCGGCGTCGTGAACATCGCGATGTAGTTTTCCGGCATCACGATCTCCCGGCAGCCCATATAATTCATTTTCTTTTTTGCGCACAGCTTTTTCAGGTACTCCCCCGCGCCGCATATATTCTCCCCGCAGGTCAGGACGAAGTAGACGTCTCTGCTCCCGTTAAGCGCTGTGCGCTCGATCCAGTTTTGCACGACGCGCGGAATCCGCCATGCATATGTGGGTGTGACAACAATCACGTCACTTCCTGTCGGAATCGGCGAATGGTCGTTGGCCT
>ENA-ORSL01001021-ORSL01001021.1-human-gut-metagenome-genome-assembly--contig:-NODE-1021-length-25409-cov-2.911493_pt1 | contig 25409 bp, 21 predicted proteins | sample MGYA00242190_ERZ509157 | MGnify/ENA primary metagenome ERZ509157 (study PRJEB26280, sample SAMEA2338664) | human gut metagenome | biome: human gut; feature: human-associated habitat; material: faeces...
AGCTCACATACATATTTCATTGTATTTTCCTCCGGATTTTTATTGCTAATAAATAATAATCCGACCGGGCCAAAATGTCAATATGTTTTGCTCACTTTATCAGCAATTTTTTTGATTTTTGCCTATGTGCCCTTTGCTCTGTGTTAATATAAGAGATATTCTACCGCTTTATGGCAAAAGCTGTCGCATTCATTACTGCTTAAGCGTATATACTCATCCGGGTCGGCCTCTCCGAGTATCCAGTCGGTGCCCCAGCGCAGGCACAGCCCCTGGTCGCGTTGAGTGTATTGCTCATACCTTCTCATATGTCGCAGGATACGGAGCGCGGCGGCAATCGGGTCGTATGCGCGTCGGTCGGTTATGTGCAGCTCAACGCCCTCACAGCACTCGCCGGCGTGCTTATTGAACTGCGGCGTAAAGCATGTCCGGCGGTATACCACACCGTCGTGCGGCTGTGCGTTAAGCTCGTCATACAGTTGCCGTGAATTTACAAACGGTGCCCCGATCATATCGAACGGCCGAGTCGTGCCGCGCCCTTCTGAAATATTGGTCGCCTCAAAAATACAGGTTCCAAGATAATTAATAGCCGTGCCGACACCCGGAATGTTGGGCGAAGGATTGACCCACAGTTGATCAGTCTGATCTGCATAAAGCTCGCGCGACCACCCCTCACACCTGACCACCTCAAGCTGGCATCCCAGTGAGTACGTCGCATTGACATACCTTGCAAATTCGCCTACAGTCAGGCCGTAGCGCGTCGGTATGGCGCATTCACCAACGAACGACGAAAACCTGCTCTCGTCCAACACAGGTCCCATAACCGCTCCCGAAACAGGGTCAGGCCGGTCAAGCACCATAAGCGGCACACCCGCTGCGGCACAGCGACGCATAAGCTCTGTCAGGTTGTACAGATATGTGTAAAAGCGTGCGCCCACATCCTGTATATCGTAAAGCACAATATCGATCCCCGACAGCGCTTCATTGAGCGCTGCATGACCGCCCGACTTCATACTGAGCACTTTTGCCCCGGTTTCGGCATCCCGCGCATCGTCAGCCCAACCGCCATCCTGAAGATTTGTACGTATACCATGCTCGGGCGACAGCAACAGCTCCAACCGGTATTTCTCTGCCAGCTTTTGGTATGTAGGTATACCATGGCGATCAATACCGGATGCATTGGTGAGCAAAGCCAGCCTCCCGTCACGCAATATCGCATCAACCGTGCCCAGCCGGTCGGCGCCACATAATATTTTACGCATTTCAAACACCTCTTTTCATCATTATTGTACCACATTCCGCGCCGGCTGTAAATACACTTCTATATTCTACGCTTGGTGAATAAATTAAAATATACCGCTCAAGGAGTTCTGTATATCATGAAAAACAGCCGCACATTTATATATAACGCGTTTGTTTTGCTGTCAGTGACGCTGGTAATGCGCACCGTCGGCATGTATTTCAATGTCTATCTGTCAGGCCGCATCGGAGCCGAAGCCATGGGCGTGTATTCTCTGATTTCCAGCGTTTACGGCTTCGGGATCACGCTGGCTACCTCGGGCATCAATCTCGCCACAACACGGCTGATCTCCGAATCAACCGGACCGGATGCCGCTGCACGCCGACGACGCATAATCAAATGCTGTCTGGGATATGCACTGATGTTCAGCTCATTGGCCACCATAGCACTGGTATCGCTGTCCGGCGTAGCAGCCTACCGCTGGCTGGGCGACGCACGCTGTCAGCGGCCGCTCATCATACTTGCTCTATCCCTGCCACCCATATCGCTTACCTCCTGTCTGAACGGATATTTTACCGCGCGGAGACAGGTGATCAAGAATTCGGTCACTGTATTTGTCGAGCAAGGTGTACGCATCGCGCTGACTGTCATACTGCTGACTCACCTGCTTCCGGCCGGAGTCGAATACGCTTGCATATCCCTGGCACTCGGTTCACTGGCGGCAGAGCTGTGCTCGCTTATCATAATGGCACTTTTCTATCTGTTTACTGCCCGGCGCGACCGTCCGGAAACCGGTGTCGTCTCGCCGGTCCTGCGGCCATTGCTTGCGATATCGCTGCCGGTGGCATTGAGCTCGTATGTCCGCTCCGGGCTGCTGACACTCGAACATGCGCTGATTCCCGCCTGTCTGCGGCGCTACGGAGCCTCAGCGCAAACGTCACTGGCACTGTACGGCTCACTTCACGGCATGGCGATGCCGCTGGTGCTGTTCCCGGCGCTGTTTATAACCTCGTTTGCCGGTCTGCTTGTGCCCGAGCTGGCTGAATCCCGCAGTCAGGGTGACAGTGTCCGGTCACGGCACATTATCAACACCACGCTGCGTCTGTCAAGCCTTTTTACACTTGGGGTTAGCGGAATCATGCTGTGCTTTGCCAAACCGCTCGGTTCACTTCTTTATCCGGGCTCGCCCGACACCGCCACATTCATCGCACTTATGTCGCCGCTCATTCCGGTGATGTACCTTGACACCATGACCGATGTTATGCTCAAGGGCATAGGTGAGCAGTTCTACTCCATGGTCGTCAACATTGCCGATGCACTGTTGTCTGTCATCCTTGTTGTCATACTTCTGCCTCGCCTGGGCATTTACGGCTATGTACTGGTCATTTACATAGGAGAGCTGTTGAACTTTGCGCTCAGCATCTGTCGTTTGATCGCTGTCGGACACGTTCGTCCGGACCTTGTAAACTGGTTGGTAAAGCCCACTATGGCAATCATAGGAGCTACAAGCCTGACGCGACTTATTGTCATGCTGTGCGATGCCGAATTCACCGCGGCAGGGCTGACATGGGCAATAATATGCTGCGTTTTTGTTTATCTTCTGCTTCTGCGTGGGCTTTACGCGCTCGGACGTAATGATTTAAATGGCTTTATCCGGCTCGTCCGCGACAGAAAAGCTTAGTCTGCCACCTTAACTTGCTTTTGGGGATGCAAAAACGGCGGCCGTGCTGAATACGGCCGCCGTTTGTTATTATATTCACTGAGTTCCTCCCCTGCACGCCTTATCCTCACGACGGCAGATGCCACGGCGTAACAAATCCGTTTTCCATGCGGAACACACGGTCAGCGTGACGCGCTATTTCCATGTCGTGCGTCACCATGATGAGCGTCTGACCCATAACTTCTTTGGTTTCAAGCAACAGCCTGAGCACCTCGTCGGCATTTGCGCGGTCGAGATTTCCGGTCGGCTCATCGGCGAACACCAGCTGCGGCTGATTTATCAGCGCCCGAGCAATAGCTACGCGCTGCTGCTGTCCGCCCGACAGCTCACTCGGCAAATGGTGCAGGCGGTCGGCAATATTAAGCGTGGTTATCAGCTTTTTCAAATTTTCCTCGTACGAAAACTCCGGTCGGTTGCACATCAGCGTCGGGATAAGTATATTTTCAAGTGCAGTGAACTGCGGGATCAGGTTATGATTCTGAAACACCATGCCTATATACTCCCCGCGAAAATGGCCCAGCTCATCAGCCGACATGCGCGTGATATCCTGCCCCCGGATCATAATACTTCCGGCGTTGGGACGGTCAAGCCCGGCACACAGGTGGAGCAATGTGCTTTTTCCCGACCCGGAGGCGCCGATTATCGCCACAAATTCACCTTCAAACACACGTATTGTCGCGCGCTGAACCGCCGTGACCACAGCGTCGTACTGATGATATTGTTTTATAACATCAACGGTTTCAAGTATAACACGTCTGTCTTCGTTTCCCATTACGGCACCTCTTTTCATTGATTACCTGCCGCCTGACGGGCGGCCTCTGCGGCCATTCTTTTGCGGCTGACAAAATACGGTATCTTTGACGATATAAATCCGCACGTCACCGAAAGCGCTACTGCCACGGCCAGCGCCCAGCCTGACATCGTATAGGTATACCCCGGACTTTCTGTAAAGCCCAGTCCCGGCAACCAGCTGTTCAGCAACTTGAACAGCAAGAAGCTCATAATAAAACTAAGCGCGACCGCCGCCACACTGGCAAGCAAAGCGATAATAAGCCCGGCAAAGCTGTAAAGACGCCGTACCTGTCCCTCTCCTGCACCGAACATGCGCAAAACAGCCATTTCCTTCTCGCGCTTGAAGTAAAACAGAAGCTGTGAGAACAACCACACCACCGGCGACAGCGCAAGCAACAGCAGCGCAATAATCAGCGTCCTTGCATAGCTATGACGCTGAGCGGCAAGCTCGCGGTTCAGCATGGAATAATGATTGCTCACCATATAATCAATCCCATAATCGCTCAGATAATCGTTAAGCCCCATGCGTATGTTGCGTAGCATGGTTTCCGATGCGGAGGCCGGAACCCCGTTTACAACAAAAACAGCTATATCCCCCGACATGCTCGTCTTTCCGGTAAATCTCAGATATCTGTCCCAACTCATGCCGACAACAAAACCCTTTTCGGCCTCAAGTCCGTGAACCACCGCAACTACGTTATATTCCTCATAAACAAACGTCATTTTCTGAAGCATACGGCTGAGTATTTCACGGTCATTAAGCTGCAGATAGTCAGTCTCCGACAGCTTGCCGCTCACCTTTGTGCCGAGGCGGACTGTATCACCCGGCTTGAAGCCGAAGCTGCTCTCACCGTACACCGAGTCACTGACTATTATGTTGTTTTCGCCCTCCAGGACGAGATACGGGTCGCCGTCTACGCTGTAAAGACTGCACAGCGTATCAATGTAATGCCGGTCAAGCGCCTGATAGGCAAAAAAGTTTGTCGCCACCCGGTATTCGTCCGTGGGTGACGGAATGTCTGCCGTGTACTTTGACGAGCTGTACATATTCTGACTGACAAGCATCAGCGTAACTATTGAGCTTGCCGAGGTCTCGTCCGTCCAAACTGTGTAATCAACCCCGTCCACCGTGCATATTGCCTCGCGCTGTGCGTCACCCATAAGCTCAAGCGCGTCATCAAGATTGAATTCGGCAACCCCGTCGGAAAACGGGTCGATATCCGAAAGATCAGCATGAACAATGTATTCCACATCGCTCACACTCTCATTTGTTCGCTGTAATCCGGCAATGAACACGCCGCATATAAACACCGATGTAAACATAACGGCACCTATCAGCAAGCGGACAAAATATCTCCGGAATCGCCATGTTGAAAACAGCTCGTAGTGATACGGAAATGTCTTGTTGAATATTCTGAACGACCGCCGCGGAGATGTGACAAGATTTGAGTTGTCCTGCGCCACGATAAGCTCTATGGGAGGGCGACTTGACAGACGCTTAGTCGGTGCCCAGACCGCGATTCTGACCGTTATATAGTTCAGCGCCAACACAAGCGGTATCTGCCACCACCGTATATGCACCATACTGCCGAGCAATGCGGCACACACGCCGACCGAAAATCCCAGCGACAAAATCAGCGTCGTGCAGGCGATCACCATCATCTCGAGTATCGACGTTTTAAACAGCCTGCGGAAGTCCGCACCGCAGGTCATGTATATTCCGTACATGAACTTGTAATGATTAAGACGTATACCGTAAAGCAACGTAAGCAACGCCACCGACATGGCAGTCAGCAGCAGGCACAGCCACACTGCATTTCCGGTATTTTCAGAAACCGTCTGCGCATCGTGATAATAAAGCGGCGTATAGTCGATCTGTACCCTTCCGGTATCCACTCCGTTGCCGCTCAGGTAATATTCAATAAACGTTTCCGGATCGCTTACTGAGCTAAAGGAGGCTATAACACGCTGGTAAAAGAACAGCGATTCATCATCGCTGTCATAGCCGTTTTTCAGCAGTACCCGCAGCGTGTAATACGGCTGCACGCTGTCCGGCTTAATCCATTCATAGCTTTCATAGCTGCGTATTTGCTGGTTGTCCTTTATGACCAGCGTGTTGCTTATGTTTGCGTAATCTGTTGCAGTCAGCTGGGATATTTCCATATGGTAATCGTACTCCGAGCATATTGCAACGCGTTCGCGGTCTGTACTCGTAACGGTAGTAAGACACACCAGCCACAGTAACGACTGTATAATAAACAGCGCTACAAAAAAGCTGGTATACTCACCGAAGTTGCCGAATACGGTCGATATAGCATTTTTCAGCTTACGCCGCCCAAGACCTGTACGCAGTTCACCGGACCCGCCTGTGTCTGTCTGTTTTCCCGTGTTTTTGTCGAACAATCTTCTCCGGTACAAGACTAACCTCCTTTCAGCAAAGCGACAGTATGATCTGTACTTCCGGTCATTGCATCAATATAATCTCATGCTGGCCACGACCCGGCCGAGCAGCTGAACATGGTCGGTATAAATCGGCTCCATATCCGGGTTCTCCGGCTGAAGGCGATAGCCGCCGTTTTCTTTATAAAATGTCTTTACCGTTGCAGAATCGTCTATCATAGCAACAACGATCTCGCCGTTTTCGGCATAATCCTGCTTGTTGACTATCACCACATCACCGTCCATGATGCCGACGCCTGTCATGCTGACGCCGCTCACCCGTAGTGCAAACAGGTTGCTCTGCGCGTAGCCTATGCTATCCGCCACAAAGCTGACATAGCCGTCATAATTCTCCTCCGCCAACACCGGCAGCCCCGCCGTCACGCGGCCGACCACAGGTATCCTGAGGCCCGGGGAGGCTGATTCCACTCTTATTGTACGGCTTTTTCCTTCTTCCTTCTGTATATATCCGAAAAGCTCAAGCTTCTGCAGGCAGTTATACACCGTGGACGTGCTTCTGTAGCCGACAGCGGACTTAATATCCCGTACACTCGGCGAATACCCCTTTTTATTGATCGTATCAATTATATAATCCAGCGTTTTTTGCTCACGCGGTGTCAGCTCCATACATTCATACCCGCCTTCCCGATATTACAGTTTTAGTATAACATACTTTTCTCACAAATGCAAACATTTGTTCCTACTTTGGTTATGGCACTTTAAACAAATCTTTTGTGACGTTTTTATGCAAATTGTTAACAAATTGTAACTTTGCGTGTGTCTTATTGAAAAAATTCGGGAAATGTGTTATCATTAGCGTGGTAAAAAAGATCACCTAATAAAAGAAGGAGATAATGCAAATGACCACTAACAAGTATGTTACCGGCTGGATTGACGAGATGGCAGCCATGACACAGCCTGACAAAATCGTCTGGATCGACGGTTCCGAAGAACAGGCGGAGGCGCTGAGAGCCGAGGCTTGCTCAACCGGCGAAATGATCAAGCTCAACCAGGAAAAGTTGCCCGGTTGCTACCTGCATCGTACCGCTGTCAATGACGTTGCACGTGTGGAGGGACGTACCTTTATCTGCACAAGCAAAAAAGAGGACGCCGGAAACATCAACAACTGGATGGACCCCAAGGAGTGCTATGAGCGGCTGTCAAAGCTGTTCCGCGGCTCCATGAAGGGACGCACCATGTATGTTATTCCCTACTCCATGAGCATCGTCGGATCGCCCTTTGCCAAATACGGTATCGAGCTTACTGACTCTATCTACGTTGTCCTTAACATGCTTATCATGACCCGCGTAGGCACCTCCGTGCTTGAAGCTCTGGGTGACTCCCCTGATTACATCAAAGGCCTGCACTCCAAGGCTCAGCTTGACGAGGAAAACCGTTACATCTGCCATTTCCCCGAGGATAACACTATTTGGTCCGTCAACTCCGGTTACGGCGGAAACGTTCTGCTCGGCAAGAAGTGCTTTGCCCTGCGTATAGCATCTTATCTCGGCCGCAAGGAAAACTGGATGGCTGAGCATATGCTCATACTCGGAATCCAGTCCCCCGACGGCGATACCAAATACATCTGTGCCGCATTCCCCTCCGCCTGCGGAAAAACCAATCTTGCAATGCTTATTCCGCCTGAGTATTACGCCAAAAAGGGCTATAAGGTCTGGTGCGTCGGCGATGATATTTCCTGGCTCCGCGTTGGCGAGGACGGCAGACTGTGGGCGGTCAACCCTGAGAACGGCTTCTTCGGCGTTGCTCCCGGAACTAACGAAAAATCCAATCCCAATGCACTGCACACCTGCATGAAGGATACTATATTCACCAATGTATGCCACAACCTTGACGACAATACCGTATGGTGGGAAGGGCTTGACAACAATCCTCCTCACAATGCTCTCAACTGGCGCGGAGAAAAGTGGGACTACACCAAGTACGACAAGAACAACAAGGTTCAGACGGCCGGTGCTCATCCCAACTCCCGCTTCACCGCAAAGGCTGCCAACTGCCCCTGCCTGTCGTCTGAATTCTATAATCCCAAGGGCGTGCCGATTTCCGCCATCGTGTTCGGCGGCAGACGTGCCAAGACCGCTCCGCTGGTTTACCAGTCCACCAGCTGGCAGAACGGTACTTTCGTAGGCTCCATAATGGCCTCTGAGACAACTGCCGCAGCTGCCGGCGCTGTCGGTGTGGTTCGCCGTGATCCCATGGCAATGCGACCCTTCGTCGGCTACGACATGGGTGACTATTGGGCACACTGGCTCAAGATGGGCACCATCATTCCTCACGCACCCAAGATATTCCATGTCAACTGGTTCCGTACCGACGATGAAGGCAACTTCATCTGGCCGGGATTCGGCGACAACATGAGAGTTCTCATGTGGATCCTGGCTCGTTGCGAAGGTAAAGTCGACGCCGAGATCACGCCTATCGGTTATGTTCCTCACGCCGAGGACATCTGCATTGAAGGTCTTAAGGGTGTAACGCTTGACACCATTAAGGAGCTGCTTAAGGTCGATACCGAGAGCTGGCTTGCCGACATTCAGAACATCAAGGAATTCTATGCTCAGGTTGGCGACAGAGTGCCTGATGCCATGTACGATGAGCTGGCCGCACTTGAAGCGAGACTTTCCAAATAAAACTCAAACAAACATAAAATCTTCGCCGGAATTCCGGCGAAGATTTTATGTTTTTTAATTATGTATATGTTCCCTGCCGCACACCAAAAAATGAAAGCTCACCTATTGACATATAAAACTCTCAGGTGTACAATATATAACATGTGCTATAGGATGGCAAGAAGCCTTTACTGAGACACCGCTGCCCCAACATTGATGCAGTAAAGATTTGACTTCTGCGTTATAAAATACAGCTTGTCTCCGACAACGCAGCAATCCTCAAGCTCTTCCTCAACAGATGAAACGTCAACCGGGCCAAGCAGTTTGCCGTTTTCCAGATCCCACACACGTATCGCAGACGGATTATCTGATTTTCCAGTTCCGAAGGTATAAAACAGATACTTGCCCGAGACCGTACCTCCCTGTGTAAAGTTTACGTTATATTCGGTGACGATCTGCTCAACGACATCAGCGGACGTCAGCACAACCACGGCTTTGTCTGTAGAGGGAAGGCGGAACTTGGTAATAATGTAACGGTTGTCGCTGTAGTATTCATCCATACTTCCGTTTGTACGGTAGCGTGCTCCGTGTAGCCACAGATATTCTCCGTCAGAGCTGACAAGCCACGCCGGCCAGCCCCAATATGTCATGTAGCCTGCTTTTTCAAAGCCGGACTGATTAAGGTGCAGCTCCTGGATCTTTTCGGATGAATAGACTCCGTTTTTCTCGGTGATATTTTCAACACTGCACTTCATCACATCTCCGGAGTTGCCGTCAACCACATACAGCAACGGAATAGGATTTCCGCGATAGTGCACAGCGCTGAAATTGCAGCTGTTCGCGTGATTCTGCTCGGATAATGACCCCAGAGCAAAGCTCGCTATCGGATATTGACTGCCCGAAGCAAGGTCATAGACATTACACAGTCCTGTGTGATACAGCTGAAACAGCTTACCGTCGTATATTGACATTCCCTGCACCGATCTTGCTACGCTGCCCTTATCAAACTGAATTACCTTTTCAATAGTCAATTCTCTGTTCTCCTTTTGTTCGGCGGTTGAAGTGTCGCCGTAAGTAGTGCCATCGGATTCCGATGGCATCGAGCCTGTCGTTTCACTGTTTGTTATTTGTCCGGTTGTTATCGTACGGGTTGACTGCCCCGCAGTACCCGCTTCATACTGCTTGTCCGAGGCTCCGCAAGAAACAAGTAGCAAAGTCGAGGCGACCAGCCCAATGGCAACAGATCTTCCCTTCATACACAGTCCGCCTTACAAGATTTTTCTTTTATATTATCATATTACGCACCAAAAATCAAGCATAAAAGCATAACAAACCAAAATATAAGGAGCCGTAAACCATGGACAACAAATCAAGCATAACCGCTCTCATGTCAGCGTTCGGCCGTGCGTACCATGCGGAGCATGAAACTCACCCGGTGTTTTCCGACACGTTAGCACACGCGCTTATAAACCCGGATGAATACTCCTCGATCAGCAGGTACATACTCGGCGGAATTGACTTTTTCGCACCGGATAAAAAGGACTCCTTTCACAGCAGCGACGATGCGCTGCGATACCTGGTCAACACCCACATAGCACCCACTCCACTGTGCCGCGCCGCCTACTGTGAATCGGCGCTCCGCACCGCCGTGCGTACCGGAACACAGCAGTACGTGATACTCGGAGCCGGGCTGGATACATTTGCCTTCCGTGAGCCGGAATTCGTCCAGCCGTTACAAAGTGTGGGAGGTAGACCATGCGCTGACGCAATCAGACAAGCGCGCACGGATCAGCCGTGCCGGATGGACGGTTCCCGATAATCTTTCGTTTGTCAGCGCCGATTTCGCAACCGATGACATAGGGGAACGGCTGACCGCTTCCGGCTTTGATGCAACTAAGAAAACCTTGTTTTCATGGCTCGGCGTCAGCTACTACCTGCACCGCGACGAAATTGAAAAAATGCTCGACAGTCTTTCCTGCCTGTGTGCCGACGGTTCCACGCTCCTGTTCGACTACGCCGATGCCGGTGTGTTTTTTGCCAAAGAACGGCGGGTCCAAAGCATGGTAGCCATGGCCGAGGCAGGCGGTGAACCGATGCGATCAGGCTTTGACTATCTCAGCATGGACAGCATGCTGGCAGATCACGGCTTTCTCGTATATGAAATGCTCGAGCCGCATGATATTCAGAAAAGTATAATAGACCCGACCGGCTCCAAAATAACTGCCTTTGAACATATAAACTACATACAGGCAGTATTAAAAAAGCATTAAGGTGATATAATCATGGTGTATAAGCAATTCGGAGCAGAGCTTATGTCTCAGGTTAAGCAGATATACGCCGAAAACGGCTGGAACGCTTACCTCGGGGACGATCGCCGTCTCATAAGCGCATTTGAACATTCGCTTTATGTACTCGGCGCATTCGACGGTGATACACTGGTAGGATTTGTCCGCTGTCTGGGCGACGGAGAGTATATGGTATTGGTACAGGATCTCATAGTACGCAAGAGTTATCAGAAACGAGGAATAGGAACACACCTTTTCCGTACAGCATGGGAGCACTACGGCGACGTACGCATGTTTCATGTAGTCACCGACATATCCGACCCGGTCGACAACCGCTTCTATCAGTCCTTCGGCATGAAAAAGGTGGCCGAGGGCGATATGGTGTCGTATTTCAGATAAACAACCACGTCCTGCCGCATTGTGCGGCAGGACGTGGTTGTTATTATAATTCCTCTGCGGCTATGACATAGCTGTAGATCGGCTGACCGCCGTACACCAACGACATTTCACCTACTCTGTCGCCCACACCAGACGAAATTATGTCAAGCACACTGTTAGCTTCGGACTCTTTGATACCGCGACCGTAGTACAACGTAACATTGTCACATTCGGGAATAAGCTCTGCCAACTGCCGGGCAATTCCGTCAATCGTGTCATCTGAGAGCTTGACCTTGCCTTCCGACAGACCGAGGTACTGGTGCTTTTTCACCTCAAGCCCTTCAACATCGGCATCTCTCACCGCCCGAGTCACCGAAAATGATGCCACGCTGTTAATAGCAGCCTTCATTTCTTCAACATTTTCGTCCGGCGTACGCGATTCATTGAAAGCGAAAAGCGCCGAGACCCCTTGCGGCAGTGTCCTTGTCGGTATTACACGCACATCGACACCGCGTGCAAGTCTTGAAGCCTGCTCGGCTGCCATAACAATATTTCCGTTATTGGTAACGACTATTGCCGTTTCACACGGACAGCTGTAGATAGCCTTGAGTATATCATTGGCCGAGGGGTTCATGCTCTGTCCACCGCTTATCACAACGTCGGCACCAAGGCCCTTAAACACATCGTCAAAGCCTTCGCCGGGAGACACGGCAAACACGCCGTATTTCTTTTTCTGCACATCTTCGGCCGCCGGCGTGACAAGTCCGCTGTGCTGGATCTTCATATTCTCCACCTTGGAGGTTCTGGGCGTGCCATGCTCATACAGCATACCGAGCACTCTGAGCGGCTCGTTGGTGTGTATATGGACCTTGAGCATTTCACCGTCCCAGGTCAGCACCATACTGTCGCCGAGCGGGGACAGCTGACCACGCAGCTCACTGAGTGCAGCTTCGTTAAACGTATTGTCCGTGTCGACCAGGCACTCGGTACAGAATGAATATTTTATCTCCCCCTCATCGAACATTTCAAAATCCGCGGCTGCGCGCATACTCACGGCGGCGGTCGTCTGCGCTATTTCAGGCACTTCCTCACCGCGTGCCGCCGCCCGCATACCCTCAAGTATACGTACAAATCCAAACCCGCCCGAGTCCACCACGTGTGCGCGTTTGAGTGCCGGCAACATCTCCGGCGTATGACTAAGCACCTCAGAGGCATTGCTGCAGAGGCGGTCGAACAGTCCTTCAAAATCTCCGGGATGCGTGTCAATGCCGACAGCGCACTCTCTCATAACTGTCAGTATTGTTCCCTCTACAGGCTTATCTACTGCGGCGGCAGCGGCAACGGCCCCTTCGCGCACGGCACACAGCAGGTCGGCTGTGTCGGCACTGTCCATGCCGTCAAACGCTCTTGCCATTCCGCGGAAAAACAGTGACAGTATCACCCCGGAATTCCCGCGTGCGGCACGCATCATATCCCGCGCCGCAGTTGCCGACACCGCAGACAGCGACTCATTTGAATATGCTGCCGGAGTGATGCCTTGCATAGTCATACTCATATTTGTTCCGGTATCGCCGTCCGGCACCGGGAAAACATTAAGTCCGTTGACAGTTTCACGACTGGCAAACAGGCAGGCGGCACCGGCACGTAACAGCTCACCGTAACGTGTGCCGTTCATGACAGTCATGGCTTATTTCCTCCCGCTCCCTATCAGTACGCCGGCCACACACCCCGCCAGCGTTGCCACAGTGCAGCCGGTGACAAACATAAACTTGTTGCGCTGTGCTATCCGGTGAGCCAATGCCGAATATGCATACCGGTTGCTGCGTACAGGCGTTTTCATTGAGCGCGCGATATGTCCCGCATCACGGTAATATTCCCGGCAACGGGGACAAGTGTCCAAATGCTCCATTATCTGAACGGTGGTTTCACCGCTTGTTTCCTTATCAATATAAAGCGGGAGCAGATCCCGCACTAATGAGCACTTAATCATTTAACAGTATCTCCTTTATCATTTTCTTGGCGCGGTAATAAATAACCTTGGCAGAGTTGACCGAAATACCCAGCTTCATGGCGATTTCACTGAACGGCAGCTCACCGTAAATCCTGAGTATCAAGACCTCGCTGTACTTTGACGGCATAGCAGCGATAGCCTGCCTGACACGCTGTATGTCAATCTCACGAACGATACGGTATCCCGGCTCATCGCTCATCGGAGCCTCCGGCTCGGTAACGTAAAGATCAATGACAATATTTGCTTGCCGCATGTGCCGCAGATACTTCAAATACATATTCTTGGCAATAGATGCAAGCCATGTGAACATCTCGCACTCACCGCGGTATTTCGAAAGCGACTTGTAGGCCTGATAAAAAGTTTCCTGAGTAAGATCCTCAGCAGTCTCGTGCTCATGGCACAGCTTATACAAAAACGAATACACCCGACGGTAATACGCCCGGTAAATCGTCTCGAATGACGCGTCGTTGCTTATCATAACAGCTCCTTTCCGGCTTCTGTATTGTATGTACCCCGTTTTTCGGAAAAGTTACAAGAAATCCGATTTTTACATAACATAAAATAATATACTTATAGCCTGAAGCAGGCTGCCCGCCACGACAAAAACATGAAATACCGTATGCCATATCGGCTTTTTCCCGCCGACAACGTAAAGCACGGCACCGATGGTGTATGCAACACCGCCTCCAAGTAGCCACAAAAATCCGGCAAGCCCCAATGTATCAAGCGTGGCTCTCAGCGCAAGTATTATACCCCATCCCATACCGATATAGCATATCATATTAAACACGCCGTATTTTTTGTGGTCTATAGCTGCAAATACCACCGCCAATGCTGCCAGCCCCCATTCAGCGCCGAAAATAACCCATGCAATAACAGGGTGGGAGGTGCGCACGGAGGACAGTAGCACCGGTGTGTACGTACCCGCGATAAGAAAATATATAGTGCAGTGGTCAATAACCTGCATAACCTTTTTGCCCATGCCGGGATAAAGTCCGTGATACACACTCGACACCGAATAAAGCGCGATCATGGAGGTCCCGTATATACTTCCCGACACGATTCCCCACACGTTGGAGTGCGACGCCGCAATTATAACCGACAGTACAAGTACCACAATACCCAGCGCACCGCCGACAATATGTGTTATCATATTTGCTCTGTCCTCTCCGCGCGTGTAGGCCGGCAGGACTCTGTCACGTAACGGAGTGCGGCTCATTTTTGCTCCGGCCTCCGCTCCTCGCCGACAAAGTAAATCGCAACGGTGTTCGGCCCACAGTGTGACGCGATTATCGTTCCGATATCATATATGCGTACCTCGCTGACCTTTGGAAAACGTTCAAGTATAACACGTTGCATTTCGGCTGCATCATCGGGACAGTTTGAGTGATTGATATAGCACCGACCGGAATAGTCCACACCGCCGTCTGCCTTTTCGACCATAACATCCGACATGCGGCGGAAAGCATTCTTTTTTCCGCGGACCTTATCATAGGCAATGATCTTGCCGAGATCATCCACCTTCATAATCGGACAGATATTGAGTATGGATCCAAGCGTTGCGGTAGGTCCGGACAAGCGGCCGCTCCGCTTGAAGTAACGCAGATCTGTGCTGAAAAAGTGATGCTGGATTTTCATGCGGTTAGCCATCACCCAGTCGACCGTTTCATCGAACGTCGCTCCAGCGTCGCGAACATCTGCTGCCATATCCATCAGCAGGCCATATCCGGACGATCCGCAACGGGAGTCAATGACAGCCAGCCGCCGCTCCGGATGGCGCTGCCGGACACGGTCTGCTGCCGCAGCAGCATGCTGATATGAACCGGACAGTCCCGAACTGAAAACTATGTGCAGCAGATCCCCCTTCTCCAGTTGACTTTCAAAGAATTCCTCGTATTGCACCTCATTGACCTGTGATGTCATAGGAAGATGCTCACCACGCAGCATTTCGAAAAGGCGCGGCAATGCGTCGGGATCGCGCGACATATCATCCACATATGTTTTGCCGTCGACACTATATGTGTAAAACAGCACGGGAATTCCGCGTCCGCTTACATATTCATATGGCAGATCGACAGTCGACTCACAGCTGAGAATATAATTGTTGCTCATTATTAATACCTCGCATTTATTTTTGAACTATAAGGTTAATACCGTTTTCTTCCGATACGTTACAGAAATGATACAATAATCCCTCAAATATTACAACCTACTCATTAAAAACGGGCTTCTACTGTTACGGCGGCGTCTCTACCGGCTCAAAAATACTCTCTACTGCCGGTAGAACTGCAGAATTTCTTCCTTCCGACCGATAATTTTTGTCATAGATGTGAACCGAGGCAAGGTCATGCAATAAAAAATCCGTTCACCTATACCACCTTTACCTCCTTCCCATACTTTAACCTTTTACGGAGGCTATCATGAATGAAAATAAGAAAATATCATCGATAATAACTGCCTCTCAGTCTCCAGCACTGATGATTGGAGGTGAAGTTACAATCAAGCTTGGCTTAAAGCCAACGTTGAGCGGTGGATAAGTATTTCTTCGAAATATTTTCCCGATGCCAAGCTTCACTACGCCATAGTTCCCGATAAAAATTATTACCCGTCCGGTACAATTTATCCGTGCATCGATTACGATGAGGAGCTACGGCTGTCCCAAGTCAATGACGTGCTGTTTTTCTACTCGGTAACGGCACTGACTGAAACCGTTGGGCGCTGACCCGCTCTTGACAAAATACACAAGCAAGTATATAATAACCGTTGTGTAACGCTTGTTACATAACGGTTATTTTTCACGGGGAGAAATACTATGCAGAACATTCGAATCATCGAAATACCGCCCATGAAGGCCGTATACTCAGGACCTTTGTCCGACAGTGGAAAATTTGATGCCTTCAACAAATGGTTCAGCGATTACCACGCAGATCTGAAAAACGAATTGTACCCGCGCGACTTCATGCAGTACAATGAGCGCCTCGGAGTGAGCGAATGGTTCTATGCCCTGCCCGCCGGAGCTGATGAAGCAGACGTCGGCGGCTTCGAAATTGTTGACCTGCCGCATGGCCTGTACGCAGTGACAGCCTGCCTTGACGCTGACCTTGACCGCGCTGCCGACCGGCTGGACACCTACAATAAATTAAAAGAATGGGCTGAGAACAACGACAAATTCTCTATCCACCGTAACGGCAAAGGGAAACCGGAACGTTACGCCATGTTTCACATCGTGTCGCCGGGCAGCCTTATGACCCAAGGAATATCTATAGAAGATCTTTACATGCCAATAGAACTCAAATGAAACAAATCATTTACCGCCCGCTTGTTGCCACCGACGCAAGAGATGACCTTCTTTCCGGCTTTGTCCGCCGGCAGATTGTGACTTACTGCAGACGTCGTATTGACGGCGAGTGGCGTGTGGTCGACGCACCGTTTGTCGATGACTGGACAGCCACAGACCGCCAAAGAAAGCTGCGTCAGATACGCGAGTGTATATCCTTGGGAGGGTTTGTCGCGGGAGCGTTGGTTTGCGGGGATAAGCCCGATGGAAATCACGAAAATGACATCCGTCCGGACTCAGACAGCGATAACTGCCGCCACGACAGATTAGTAGGCTTTGTCATGCTGGAGCCAGAGCCGCTCGGGAGCCGAGGGCAGTACCTTGACATGTCATCATTACATGTTTCGGCTGACCTTCGCCGTCACGGCATAGGCAGTACTCTGTTCGGCATGGCGGCCAATAAGGCCCGCGAGCTTGGCGCGGAGAAGCTGTACATATCCGCCCACTCTGCCGTCGAAAGCCAGGCTTTTTATACGTCAGTCGGTTGTGTTGACGCCGAGGAATATGACACAGCCCATGTCAAAGCCGAGCCTTACGACTGTCAGCTTGAATACGTTCTGTAAGCGGCTGAATATGCTGACATGCAGCTGTGAATTACGGCCACTGCGCGGCAGCGGCTCCGGAAAAACATTGAAGTGTTTAAACACAGCAAAGACAGCCGGTATGAGAATTCATACCGGCTGTCTTTGCGCCGCAGAAAATATTTCATTCAACATCATAATATAATTAATGTGTCCCCTGCTCTCCCATTCGCGTGTGCCAGTATTCAGTCATACCGACGGACATACAGGTCATGGGTGCCGCATCGAAATCATAGCTTACAGCACAATCAGCCGTTGCGAACACCGCAAGCTCCAACTTTGCCCCCTCCGAATATCCGAATCTGCTCTTGATCTTAGGCCCGTGTGCGCCGAATATCACAGCTGTGCTGTCAGATACCGACTGCGCCACGTCATCATATATATTGCTCTCGTGAACCGACGCACCTACATATGTCAATGTGTCTCCGCCGCAGTCGATCCGCAGCGACAGAGTCGGGTGAGTAGAGCGCTTGATATAACTTGTGTTTACCGTCAGCCGCAATGTTTCGGATAACTCAAGCGTCTGACCGTCACGGTATATCACCACCTCACAGCCACTTTTACCCGCGTTGTAGATCAGGCTCCACATAACATTGTACTCGCGCTCGTCCTCAGGATACGGCAGATATATACGTTCTACAAGCTCTGAGCCGCAAAACCGATAAACACTGGAAATATGGCGCTGATGATAATGCGTCAGCACCAGCGCGGACACGTGTGTGGCACAGTCTTTTCCGGCTTGCCGCGCGGCGCGGTAGAAGTTTGAATAGCTTCCGTCACCGAGGTCACACACCACTGCCTGACCGTCAAATGACGCCACAAGCGCTTCATTGTTTCCGTTACGCAAATAGCCAAGCTCAACCTGTCCTGCGTGTACCCCGTTGTACACTGTCAGCGCCACAGCAAACGCCACTACCGTAACAGGCACCGGCAGAAGTGCCGCCGAGCGATGCTTCAGTCTGACAACCGCAAGCACCGCAAGCGCAACGGTCATAAGCACTATAAGCACCCCTGCAAAATCATACCGTAATGATATCACACCGCCCGGTATCAGCGAAAACCGGTGTGTAACCGACAGCATAAGATCGGCTACCTTTCCGCACAGTGCGACCAGCAAGCTGAATACCGGCGGACACCACATCATAGCCAACGCCATGACACCTATAAGCAAAAGCAATCCCGTCAGCGGTGACAATATCAGATTTGTGACCACAGAGAACAGCGATAACCTGCCAAACACCAACCACACCACAAGACATGTCGCGGCATTTGCGACCAGTGTCCCGAGAAGGGGGATCAGCAAATAACTCAGGATCGGTTTCAAAATCAGCTTGATGCTGTGGCGCTGACGGCGCGATTTTGCGCGATTATATATGTGATTTTTGAGGTCATCAAGTATCGGAAGTCCAAGTATAAGCCCCAATGCTGCAAGCATTGAAAGCCACAGTCCGACATCCAAAACGCTTGACGGCGACAAAAGTATTATCAGCGCAACCGCTCCAAACAGCGATGTCACACTGTCCGGCCGCGCCGAAACAAAAAACGCCATATACATGATGCACAGCATAACCGCCGCACGGCAAGCCGACAGGCTAAAACCGGTGAGCGCCAGATAGGCAAGTGTTCCAATCGGCAGTATCACGCATCTGAGCACCTTGGGCACGCGCAGCTTTTTCAGTACAACCCCTGCAAGTCCGATAATCACGGTAAGATGCAATCCGCTCAAGGCCAGCAGGTGTGAGACACCGCTCCGGTTGAAGTCCCTCCGTACAGTTGACGAAAGACCGCTGCGATCTCCGAGTAAAAGCGCCGTTGTCAGCTCGCCCGGCTGCCCTGGTATACCTCCGCGCAGCCGTCTGCCGAGACGGCGGTTGAGCGAGGACAGCCGGATTTCAATATCAAAAACGTCTTTGGCGATAATGCGACAATCATCCTCACTGTCGGAGGTCAGCTTCATCATAACGCCGTCTGCCAGATCTCCGTATTTCCAGAAGCCGACCCCTGCCCCATCTGCAAGCGACACCGCTTCAGCCGTTATGCAAATACCTTCACCCGGCCTGAGATCTCCCTCATACCCGCAGTCAAGCATAGCCTTGACGCGGCATTTGGTGCCGTTTATTTCGCTCACACGAATATAATACCCTGACGAATATACATTAGAATAATTCTGTGATAATACTGTAGCCCGCACTGTGACACATTCGCCCGTATATTTTGCCATTCCGGCGTAAATGATATCAAAGTACACTCCTTGTACCGCCAGCCCGAGTGCCAATGCAGCTGCGAGTGCAGATATCAGTGCAGTGGCCTTTGTTTGGCGATGAGATAAAAGCAAAAGTGCCGCACATGCAGCGACGGTGACAATAATAATCACCGCCGCAAGCTTTGCGACACCGCTGATGAAAAATCCGACCAGTGCAGATACTATGAAGGCGGCAAAGACGCCCGCCGCCGGACGGCGGTAAAACAGTCCCATATGCGACGCCTCCCTCCGCACAAAGTCTTATTTCTTATATATCTTACCCGTATTGAACAAATAATCGCGGCACATGCCCATCCAGTCGGTCTGAATGATATCGTAGCCGAGATCTGCCAGCTTACCCCAACCGTCGGCGGGATCACCGGTCAGCGATGTGTCATCGCTCATTCCTGCGGCTAACTGAACCGTATAACGGTAGATTATGGCGTTGGCCCACAGCACCTTACCGGCCTTGTGCATTTTTTCAATATAGGCTTCCGTTGCCAGCTCACTGTCCATGGAGCTGAACACCACTTCACTCCCGGCAAAGTTTATTTTCATCGAGTTGAGCAAATCGAAGCACTCGTCCTTCATGTTTACAATTGGCATATATATTATATCCGGTGCGCACTCGGCAATTGCATCGAAAAACTGCTTTTTGGGCCCGCTCTTAAGTATGATCTGCTCCTCCATTTTATGTCTGCGGACGCAGGCAACTGCCTCGGGGAAGAAGTTCCAGCAGTGGTCAAGGTTTATATAGCACTTGTCTTTGAGAAACTCCAGCACCTCGTCCAGCGTGTTGACGCCGAACTGTGTTGCGTCGTTATCAACATTGACATAACGCATATAGCGTATAGCATCCGACGTATTTTCCTTAATAAAATTCTTATAGGCGTTGAGATGCGGATCCTCCTTGCCCTCATGGAATACAAACAGCTGACCGTCTGCCGAACGCTGCACATCAAGCTCCATTATATCGGCGCCCTGGCGCAATGCAATTTCAAATGCCGCTATTGTATTACAAGGAATATTGCCGCCAGAAATACCGCGATGCGCTGCAAGAAGTATTCTTTTGTCAGCCGCCGACCTGATATCTTCAAATCTGCTCATATTTTACCTCGGAAATATATGATTTTTTATTTATTATACCTCACATATTTCCGGCTGTCAATAAGCACGCTAAAATTATCCCATTTTTTGGCGAGATCCGCACATCTCACACATTTTTCGTATTATAACTTACGTGTTCCGTCAGAATATGACACGAGAATAAAATAATTCTTGACAAAGCCACAATAATATTGTATAATGTTAAACGTTGTATTCAATCGTACTGATTTTTCATCAATATACGGAGGTCATACCTATGTTTGAAAAACTTAAAGAGTTGCTGGTAGATGAACTTCAGATCGATGCCGCAGACATCACGCTCGATGCAAAGCTGTCGACCGATCTCGGAGTCAATTCCATTGAGCTTGCAGACCTTATCATGCTTTGCGAGGACAAATTCGGCATCGAGATCAAAGACGAGGATATTCACAATTTTGTCACCGTCGGTGACGTGGTGAATTATCTGGAACAGCTCACGGGCAACAAATAAAAATAAAGGAAGGTATTATACCTTCCTTTATTTTTTCATACGGCGAGCCTGCGGCAAATAAAATGTAGCATAAAGCATTTTATCGGAGGTTTTCAGCTTTGAATAACATACATCTGCGCTGGCTCATAGCCATAATACTGCTGTTGATTTTTATTGCCGTAACGGCCGCATTTGCACTGCCGTCATTGCTCAGGCCCAATGATGCCGACGCGCCCGCACCGCGTGTTCAGGTTATAATAGACCCCGGGCATGGCGGAGAAGACGGCGGCGCAGTGGGTGCAGACGGCACAACCGAAAAAGACCTCAACCTGAGTATTTCTCTTATGCTGCGCGACATGCTGGTATCATCTGGCGTCAACGTCATAATGACGCGAACAGAGGACGTACTGCTGTACGACCGCAATGTCGACTATCACGGTAGGAAAAAAGTGCTCGACCTGCAAGCGCGGTTGGATATATGCCGTGCAAACCCGGATGCACTGTTCGTCAGCATACATATGAACGCATTTCCGCAAAAAAAATACGACGGTCTGCAGGTGTACTACCCTGCCGCAGATGAAGCTTCTGCCGTGCTGGCACGCGACATACAGGACTCAGTCCGTGCCGCGCTTCAGCCGGAAAATCTGCGGCGCGCCAAGGCTACAGGCAGTAATATATTTCTGCTGGACAAAACTCCGGGGCGGGCGGTATTAGTTGAGTGCGGTTTTTTGTCCAACACCGCAGAATGTTCACGCCTGTGCAACACTGCCTATCAGCGTCAGCTGGCGCTGGTACTGTACGGATCGATCATGAAATATTTGTCTGACGGGCTTGAAAGTCCTTGATTTCGGACAGCAAATAATGTATAATTATTATGTTCAATCCAACAGTATCCCTGAAAGGCAGGACTGAAAAATGAAAGGCAATAAAACCGTTTTTGTATGCTCGGAATGTGGTTTTGTCAGTCCGAAGTGGACAGGCAAATGCCAGGCCTGCGGCGCATGGAACACCATGTGCGAGCAAGCGCCGGCCCCCGAAGTGAAAGGCACTGCACTCAAGCGACACTCGCCCTCAGGCGATAGCCATGCCGTAACGCTCAATACATACGAGATCCCGGATTATTTCCGTGACTCTACCGGTATGGGAGAGTTCGACCGCGTGCTGGGCGGTGGGTTGGTAGAAGGCTCGGTAGTACTTCTGTCAGGCGAGCCCGGCATAGGTAAATCGACACTGCTGATGCAGATATCCGCCTGCCTCGGTCAGGACCGACGCGTGCTTTATGTCTCGGGAGAGGAGTCCGGTGGCCAGTTGAAGCTGCGTGCACGCCGACTCGGCATCGAAGGCGACACTATCTTTCTGCTCACAGAGACCAACATAGACAATATTCTGTCCGAAATTGATAGTGTCAAGCCGGACATACTGATTGTTGATTCCATACAGACGGTCTACAGCGGCAACAGCGCATCGTCGCCGGGCAGTGTAACGCAGGTCAAGGAGTGCGCCATGGCCTTTATCGCTCGCTCCAAAAGCAGCGGATTTTCCACTATAATGGTGGGGCATGTCAACAAAGAGGGCAGTATTGCCGGTCCCAAAGTGCTCGAGCATATGGTAGATGCCGTGCTGTGCTTTGAAGGTGACCGTCAGCAAAATTACCGCATAATCCGCGCAGTAAAAAACCGATACGGCTCAACCAATGAGATAGGTGTGTTCGAGATGACAGACAAAGGGCTGGCAGAGGTGCCCAATCCTTCCGAAATGCTGTTGTCCGGCCGTCCCAAGGACACACCCGGCAACTGCGCGCTGTGCTCTCTTGAAGGCACGCGACCGATCATCGCAGAAATACAGGCACTTGTAACACCAACCGTTTTCCCCTCTCCGCGCCGTACCTCAAACGGAATCGACTACAACCGCATGTATCTCATTCTGGCGGTGCTTGAAAAGCGGTTGGGGCTGCGCTTCTCGGCAAATGACGTTTATATGAATGTCATAGGAGGTCTTGAAATAGGTGAACCTGCCTCCGACCTGTCTGTGGCACTTGCGCTTATATCGTCGCTGACCGATAAGGTCGTTCCGGACGAACTTATAGCGCTGGGAGAGTTGGGGCTTACCGGCGAGTGCCGCGCAGTATCCAATCTCGATTTGCGGCTTCACGAAGCCTCGCGTCTCGGCTTTACTCGCGCCATGGTTCCCTACCGGAATATTGAGCGTCAAAAGCAGGATTTCGGACTTGAGCTTATTCCCGTGAAAACGATTTATGACGCACTGCGCGTACTGCGGGCAAAAGATTAAATGTAATGTTCAGCTCACAAAAAACGTCGCAAATGTGTCGCCAGTAATAAAAAATCCATTCTTTTGAAGAATGGATTTTTTTACTGGCGTTGAGAAAGCATATGTACCTGGCCTGCCGTCGTATGTGAGGTTAGGAGTATTATTACGTCCGTATTCCCCAAAAGACGCAATTCCAAAATCATATCCGGAGCAGCGTCATGCCGGTGCAGCGAGTAAAGAAGATCCGAACTCCACCGTCGTTTGATGAGGTTCGGATTTCTGATGCCAACACCCGATAATTAGGTGTCAACTCTGCCGGATGGTGCCGGTGGCGGGGGTCGAACCCGCACGGTATCGCTACCACTGGATTTTGAGTCCAGCACGTCTGCCAGTTCCATCATTCCGGCGTGAACAATCCGTATTATACCATAAGATGGGCGGCAAGTCAAGAGAAATTTCAAGTAAATTCGCAAAGTAAATGCACTTGCTCCGGGATGCGTGCTTTCCGAACACCCACGCGCCGCAAAAAAGCCTTGCATTTTCCCGGCGCGTGTGGTATAATGAAGCGGAATCATGCACCCGCAAGCCGGGTGAATACATATAAACACATAAAATTAAGGAAGGCAGGAGAAAGCCATGCCCCAGAAGATCGGTGTAGGTGTAACCGAAGAAAAAACAGCTGCGGCTAAAGCGGCTCCCCAAAAGGATAAAAAGACGGCAAGGTCGGCATCCGCCAAGCCGGACGGATACGGCGATGAGAGCATCACGTCGCTCAAGGGTGCAGACCGCGTCCGCAAGCGTCCGGGCGTCATATTCGGCTCGGACGGGCTGGAGGGGTGCGAGCACTCCTTCTTTGAAATCCTGTCCAACGCCGTGGACGAAGCGCGTGAGGGACACGGATCGGTCATAAAGGTCACGTACTTCCGCGATCTGAGCATCGAGGTGGACGACCGCGGGCGCGGCGTGCCGCTGGGCTGGAACGAACGCGAGGGACGCTGGAACTGGGATCTCATCTACTGTGAGCTGTACGCCGGCGGAAAATACGACAACAACAGCAACGGTTCCGCATACGAGTACTCGCTGGGACTGAACGGTCTGGGCGCCTGCGCAACGCAGTATTCCTCCGAATACATGGAGGTCACATCCTACAGCGGGCAGGTCAAGCGGAGCATCTCCTTCCGCAAGGGCGAGGTCGTCGGTGAGTTGACCGAGGAACCGCTGGACAAAAAGAACGCCCGGACGGGCACCGTCATCCGCTGGCGCCCCGACCTGGACGTATTCACCGACATCCGCATTCCGCACGAATTCCTCACCGACATACTGCGCCGGCAGGCGGTTGTGAACGCAGGGGTTCGTTTTGACCTGCTGTTCGAGCAGGAAGACGGCAGCTTCCCACTGGAATCCTTCTACTACCGGGACGGCATCGCCGACTACGTTGCCGAGAAGGAAGGGGAAAGCCTCCTCATCCCGACGGCACAGTGGCATCTGGAAACCTCCGGGCGCGACCGTGCGGATAAGCCCGACTATAAGCTCAAGGCAGATTTTGTCTTTTCCGCATCAGCCTCCGCGCCGATGCTGGAGTACTACCACAACTCCAGCTTTCTGGAGCATGGCGGCTCACCGGACAAGGCAGTCCGCTCTGCGTTCGTGTACGCGGTGGATAAGTTCCTGCGGGCGGGCAAGAAGTACAAGCAGAACGAGCCGCGCATCACGTTTCAGGATATTGAGGACTGCCTTGTGCTGGTCATCAACAGCTTTTCGACTCAGACTTCCTATGAGAACCAGACAAAAAAAGCCATTACCAACACCTTTATATACAGTGCCATGAACGCTTTCCTGCGCGAACAGCTGGAGATTTACTTCATGGAGCATCCCGCCGAGGCGGAGGTGTTTACCGGTCGGATTCTGAACAACAAGCG
>ENA-ORSL01001036-ORSL01001036.1-human-gut-metagenome-genome-assembly--contig:-NODE-1036-length-25096-cov-13.596182_pt1 | contig 25096 bp, 25 predicted proteins | sample MGYA00242190_ERZ509157 | MGnify/ENA primary metagenome ERZ509157 (study PRJEB26280, sample SAMEA2338664) | human gut metagenome | biome: human gut; feature: human-associated habitat; material: faeces...
AGTGCCTGGAAACCTACCGCAGCAATGCGGCAAGGCGCTGGGTACTTAGCCTACTCAACTCGGTTTCTTTTTTGGATGGCAAACGCTTATGGAAAGAGAAAAACTATTGGCAAATGCGGACGGTTTCGGATGCACTTTGCAGAGAGTATGGTTTGTCGCTCATTAAGCCGGTACGCCGCGGTATGCCGTATGCAACTTGGCAGGCAGAGAAAGAAGGAAAACCGAACCGGCGTAAAGTGCTGCGCGAAGATATAGACCACATACTCGCAAATGAAAATATAGAATCGCTCGAAGCTTTTTACGATACGCTGCGGGCGTACGGGTATGCCGTTATGACAGATCGAAAGTATGTTGCGATTTGTCCGCCGGGTGGTGAACGAAATATTCGTTTGCAGTCGCTTGGAGAAAACTACGAGCCGGAGGCGCTGCACTTGCACATTCTCCGTATCAAAGCAGACCGGCTGCTCGGCAAAACCAAAGTTATAGAGCAGCCGATGACACCAAAAAGGAAAATGCGCTTGCGAGGAACGGTACGCCGAAAATCTAAAGCGCATGGAATACGAGCGCTTTATTACAAGTGGCTTTATTATCTCGGCGTTTTTAAGCGACATCCCAAAGTATACGGAAGTGCGTTTACCACGGCACGTTGGCAGTTAAACGCGTACGTAAAGCAGTTCGATTATGTTGCAAAATATGATCTTAAAACTTGCGATGACGTAGAGCAGCGGTTGCGCGTAGTGCAGCACGAAATCTCCGAGCAGATTGATGAGCGGGAAGAAGTAAGAACCGTGCTGCGGTGTTTGGAGACAGGCGATGCTGAAATACAGGAGCAGCTTGAAAAAATCGAGAAAATCAACGTGCAGCTCAAAAAGCTGCGCTCAGAAGCAAAGCTCTGTGTGCAAATCCTCGAGCAGCAGCCACAGATCAAATCCAAAATCGAAAAAGCACATGAAGTAAAAACATTTGAAACAGAAAGGGGAAAAGAAAATGGACGAACAAGCGATCATCACCTTGAGCATCGAAGGAACGAAACTGCTCCTACGCGGGAGCAAAGAAGTTCTGGCGGCGCTCGTAGCAGCGATACGGTACAGCGCAGATAAAATGATCCCGGCGCGAAAATGCCGGGATTTTTTGACGAGTACATCGGAGGTGCGCTTTATCTCGATGAGCGATGAAGCCATCGAAACATTCAGAAAAGCTGCACGGCCCTATGGCTTGCGGTACTTGCATTTGCACGACAGCAACGGCGATGGGTTATCGACCTTAATGGTGCGCGGCGAGGATGCAGCAGTTATTAACCGTCTGATCGAGCGCAATAAACTGGCTGTGCTGACGGATGTTACACAGGCGGAAATCGAACGTGATCCGTCTAAAGCGGCAGATGTAAACGAGCTCCCGGAGGTCGTGATCGGAAAAGATCAAGTGCGGGTACAGGATGCTGTTAAGGAGGCACGCGGCAGCGCACAAGACCTTTTAAAGCCGGAGCCAAACCCTACGAAAGGACAGACGGAACGGAAAAGCCGTCTGTCCTCCGACGGCTTGAAGACATCCGTAACGGAACAAGAGGCTGAAAAACTTTGGGCAGATGTTATGGCTTCTATCGATAAAGACTTTGCAGAGCGAATCGAAGAAAAGCGTCAGCACAATTTTGAACTTTATAACCAAGACGACCCGCTGCTCGGCGAGAAGGTTGTGAAAACCAAACGTACCGTGCCGGTACAGGACAAGCCATCTGTTATGAAAAAGCTGGAGGCTGCAAAAAACGTCAACACGCAAAAAGAAGCGAGAATTGCGGAAGCTGTGCGCCAGATGCAGGCAGGTGGACGTACTTCAAATACCGATAAGGTCATTCAGAAGACGCCGAAGGTGAAGCCGCAAAAGCTGAGAAGGTAGGATGGTGTGTATGGCAATATCAAAAGAAGACATAAAACCTTTAGCTTGGTCGACTGATGATGAACCGACATTCCTCAAGGACGACGAAAATAAAGACGGAAAAAACGGCAATGTTGCCGGTTCTGTGGATACAGTTCTGCGAGCGCGCCGTACTTTCAAAATGAAGAAGGGTTCCGGCGGCAGAAAAAAGCAATCATGGAAAGCGCTGAATACACGTTGGGTAAGGGCGCGGGATGAGATGTTCGTCAACGAGCGTTTTTTGGAGAAAGTGTTGCAGGTTATGGGACGTATGCGATTTGGCGTCAAAAACTCTATGTTGATCGCATTGCAGAATGAGAAGGCAACACGCGTTGCAACGGCTACATCGTGGCGCGGCTTAGGCGTACAGCTTCTGCCGGGTGCAGAGGCAAAACCGATATGGTTGGATGCAGGAGCAGACACTCAGCGAAAAAACATAGTACCGAGCAAATGGTATGATATTACGCAGACAGATGCCGGAGAAAAACTGACGCTGAAAGGTACGATCTATAACACGCTTGCGATTTGCAGAATCACTCTAAATCAGATCGACGAGCTGAAAATCGTTGAACAACAAAATGTGACGGGCATCCACTATGACCATGAAGCACGTGCGTACCTTGTGCAGCCGGGGCAGATGGAAAGAGCTATGCTTTGCTACGCCGCGCTTGAAGCATTGGCCGAAAAAGATTTCGCTTTGGTGTTTCAGGAGAATGAGAAAACAGCGCTGCCGGATACACCGGCAAACGAGGTTATTGCAAAATGCGCAGCGTATATTGTGTGCGTGCATTTTGGCGTTTTGCCGCAGGAAGTGTGTGTGCGCGTCCCGACGGCGCTCGGCACAGATAAAATTGAAAATCTGCTGCGAGCGTTATCCACAGCGCAGAGCATCGCAGCACAAGAAATTATGGTGATCGAAAATCGACTTCGGTCAAAGAAATGGAGGACGATATGATGGAAAACAAAAAAGAATTAGCGGCGAGAGGTTGTTTGTGTGTGGAACCGAGTTCACCGGAATGCAGCGTACCTTATATCGTTACAGACCCCAAAGGCGAGCTGCGGCACTATGAGGAAAAAATAAAGGAAAACGGTTATAAAATAATTGTGAGTGAGTTCAAAAGATGAGAGGCAAAAACACATTAACGACTTGGATCATGGCAGGCATCGGGGCGGTATTTGTGCTTTGGCTTGCGGTGCTGATCGCGCCGTATGCAGAGGGTGGCTTGCCCGGGATTTTGCTGAACATGAATGAGATTACTGCACATCCGTTTCGGTTGGAATTCTGTGCCGATACCGGAAAAGCCGTGGGCATATTTCTGGGCGGCTATGCGTTGATGCTCCTATATATATTCGGCTCACAAAAGAATTTCCGCCATGGCGAGGAACACGGTTCGGCAAAATGGGAAAATGTGTACCTGCTGAACCACCGGCTCCACGACAAAGAACACCCGGATGAAAACCGCATCTTATCCAGACATTTGAGCATCACAACGGATCAGCGCAAATTGGATAAAAACCTATTTACGCTTGTTATCGGCGGCTCCGGCTCACGCAAAACGCGAGCGTATGTAAAGCCTAATTTACTGCAATGTAACTCATCTTATATCATCATGGACCCGAAAGGGGAGTTGCTCCGCGATATTGGCAATGTATTTAAGGCAGAGGGCTACAAAATCCGTGTCTTTGACCTTATCGATATGCTCAGCAGTTTTCGGTATAACCCATTCGTCTATTTTAAACGGGAAAGCGACATACAAGGCTTTATCACAAACCTATTTGCAAATACCGAGGATAAAACGAAACATGGTGGTGATGCCTTTTGGGACAAGACGGCTAAAATGATGCTTTCGGCGCTCATGTATTACGTGTGGTATGAATGCCCGGAGACGGAAATGAATTTCGGAACAGTTATGGAGCTGATCCTTGCCGAGACCGTCGAAGAAGGCGATGAAGCTGGGGTCTCTGCGACACAGGTGCTCATCGAGGAGCTGCGTGCCAGAAGCCCGAGGCATATAGCGGTGCGCTACTTTGATGCTTACCGAAAGGGTGCAGGCGAGACGATTATGAGTATTCAGGAATCGCTTCTCAGTCGCTTAGAAAAGTTTTTGCTTGAAGACGTGGTAAACCTAACGACCGGTGATGAATTGGAACTCGAGAAGATCGGAGAAGAAAAAACGGCGCTGTTTATCCGTATGCCGGACGACAACAGTTTCCATTTCCTGGCATCGGCGCTTATCACGCAGCTTTTTCAGCTTATGATGGCACAGGCAGATGCACGCAGCACCGGCGGCTTACCCGTGCCGGTGCATTTTGTGCTCGAGGAAGCGCGAAATATTACGTTGCCGGACAGCTTCCAAAACTGGGTTGCGACGATGCGTTCGCGCAACATCACATTATCGATTATTCTGCAAAATATATCGCAGATCAAGCGTATGTTCCCGGACGACTGGGAGTCCGTGTCCGGCATGTGCGATGAGATACTATATCTCGGCGGCAACGAGCAGAGCACGCACGAATGGATTTCCAAAGCGATGGGACAGGAAACGATTGACAATCGCAGTTACGGTACAACGCATAGTTGGACGAGCGGCAGCAACAGCACCAATGAGCAAAATAGCGGCCGCGCTTTGATGGATGTAACAGAGGTACGCCTAAAAAACAAGCTGTTGAAAGGCAAAATTGGTAGCGTAATTATGATTTTAGCCGATGAGCGGCCGATAATCGACGAAAAATACGACCTGAACCGGCATCCGAGGATCAAGCTTTCGGCCGACGGCGGTGCGCCGCAATATTCTTACGTTTCGTCAGAGCTTTTGCCGGAAACGAACACAATACATATCAATGAAACGGACATTGATGAAGACGAGGTAGACGGTGTGTTTACTTTTGACCTTCAAAATGTCGAACTAAATTAAAGGAGCGATTCACATGAGAAAGTTTAATTTGAACCGAGTGGGAAAATACGCACGGTACGCATACTTTGCGGTGGCAAGCGCAATGCTGTTTGCTATCCCCTGCTTTGCAAGCACCGGTGTGGCAGAGATCGACACACCGATTAACAATTTGCTGACGATGTTTTTCGGGTTGCTGAAAGTAGTAGGTATATTTGTAGGCTTATTTGGTCTTGTGCAAATCGTCATGGCAGGATTTAGCCACGATTCTACGAAGCGCATTATAGGTGTTACGTGTATTATCGGTGGATTTACCCTTTGCTTCGCACAGCAGATTCTGACGTTCCTCGGCATGACAACAGCATAAAAGGGAGTGAACTGCTTTGTATGAACTTGTGCTGCAATTTTTAACACAGATATTTGGCTTGATGTACTCGGTGTTGACGGAAGATCTCTCGGATTTTAGCCCGCACGCATACGAGTATATTTCAATTCTGAATACGATATTGAAAGGGTTTTCATCATCACTGATGCTTGTTGCATTTTGCGTAGGGTACATACAATCCGCCGTGTCGCTGATCGAGCAAAAAACGCCGATTGCAATATTCAAAACCTTGGCACGGCTCGTGATCGTCAATGCTCTGGTGGTACGCGGTACGGATATAATCCTCATGCCGATGTTCTCCGTTGTCCGCAGCTTAACAAGCCGCCTGATTGAGGCGATGGGCGGACAAGCCGGACTTCTTCCCAATATAGACGAAAGCTCACCGGGCGGTGTTGCCGGTGCGATAGGCGAGCTGCTGTCCATTAACATCCTGACCGGTATTTTATATATTGCGGTCATTATCAGCGGTCTGGTTTTGCTGCTGACGGTGTTCGGGCGGTTTCTCAAAATCTATGTCTATATGTCGATAGCGCCGGTTCCGTTGGCGTTTTTTGCCGGTGGAAATGTAACCGCCATGTATGGTCGCAACTATATAAAAAACGTGTTCGGCGTTTGCATGGAAGCCATTACGATGGTAATCGCCATACAGCTATTTTGCGCGATAGCGGATGATGCTGTGATGACACAGGTAGGCGGGATGTTGGGCTTTCTGGGCACGATGGCGAAGCCGGTCATGCTGCTTCTGTACTTGTCGTCTCTCAGCGCCATTATAAAAGGTGCCGACAACATGACGCATAAGCTGTTGGGATTTGTGTAAGGAAGGAGCGAAAAGCGTTATGCAAATCAAAGTAAACCAAGAAATACGAGATATTAAAGATGAGTTCCTATCCGGTTTATCTGTGCGTCAGACTATTTGGAGTGCTGCAGCGCTATGTGCGGGCTTTATCACTTTTTGGAATGTATATACGCGTTTCGGCAGTACCGATATGGCATCGTTCCTTACGTTATGCGCAAGTGCGCCGTTGGCCTTGATAGGCTTTTTTAAGTGGCATAAAATGCCCGCCGAGCGTGTGGCATTATGCTGGCTGCATGCGCTCTTGATGCCGCGCAGGCTTGTTTTTAAGGGCAGCAATATACACGCAAATGAGATCGAACAGCTTTGCACAGCCGCATGTGCGGTCGAGCTGAATGAAATGAAAAACAGAAGGGAGAAAGGCAAAGATGCTTTGGAAAAAGACCTTGAGGGGCGCGGAGCAGTATCAACAGGGAAGCATGAAAATTCCGCGCAGCACGCAGGAGATGATCCCGGTTAAGCGCATTCTGAATGATGGTATGTTCGTACTTGACAGCGGAGAATATTCCAAAATGTTTGCGTTTACGGACATCAACTACACGGAGCTGCGCGATGAAGAAAAGATGCGTCGGCTTGTGGATTATTCAGCACTGCTCAATTCTATCGATAAAGGCATTTACGCGAAGATCAGTATTTTCTTTCGACCGATACGGCAGGAGCAGTTCGAGCGCGATGTGTTGATCCCGATGAACTCGGAAGATGAGTTGGATGATTATCGGGAGAATATGAATACCGTACTGCGGGAACAGGTGCGCGGTACGCTCGGCATGACGAAGCAGGCGTATCTGACGATAACAGCAGGACGAAGAAATGATGAAGATGCCGCAGCGTTTTTTGCTCGCGTGGAGGGAAATTTAATCAGCAGTTTTCAGGCGCTCGGTGTGGAGCTGCGTGCTGTGCCTTTGTCTGAACGTCTGCGTTTGCTGCACGATATTTACCGGCCGGGTTTAGAGGAAACTTTCCGATATGATGCTCACGCAGAAAAAAAGCTCGGCATGAACTGGAAAGACAGCATTGCACCGCTCAGTGCGGAAGCTCTCAATTCCTGTACGCATTTGAAGATCGGCGGCCGATACTGCAAAACGTTGTTCCTAAATGCCTATCCGATATATCTCAACGACCGCATTGTTTCGGATATTGCCTCTATCGGTAAGCCGATGATCTTTACAATCGATTTTCTGCCGATACCGAGCGCCGAGGCGATGGCGGAGGCGGAAAGCCGCAGTATGGCAATCGATACGAAAATCGTAAACTATACGCTGCACCAACAGCGCAACGGCAATTACAGCGGCAGCGTGCCGTATAAGCTGATGCAGCGTGCGGCGGGAGTACAGGAGGTCATGGAGGCTATACAGGAGCGCGACCAGAACTTATACCTTGTTACCGTTACCGTAGCACATTTTGCCGATACACGGGAAGAACTGGAGAACGATGCTGAAAGCATCATGAGCAAAGGAAAATCCATTTCCTGCCAGTTTCTTCCGCTCCTTGCACAGCAGTACGAGGGGCTGAATACGGCATTGCCTTTTGGGCGTCCGTTTATTCAGGCGGATCGGTTGCTAACCACGCAGGCGCTTGCCGGTATTTGCCCGTTTGCAGCGCAGGAAATCTATTATCCGGGCGGCTCGTGGTTCGGTATTAACGCAAAGACGAAACGCCTCATCACTATAAATCGCGATATGCTGATGAGCGGAAACAGTCTTGTGTTGGCGACGACCGGCGGCGGTAAGTCGTTCCACATCAAGGAGGACGCTTTGCAGGTCGCACTGAAAGGGGAGGCAGACATATTTTTCGTTGACCCGGAGTGTGAGTATGTTGTGGCGACACAAAGGCTTGGCGGAACGGTGATCTCCTTATCTCCGTCTACACCGCACAGGATCAATCCGCTTGAGATCAATGCCGACCCCGATGACCGCAGCAGCGAACCGTTGAAAGAAAAGCTTGAATTTATCATGTCTTTCTGCCGTATCTTGCTTATGGAAGATGGCAACGTGCTTGACGGCAAAATGAAAAGCCTTTTGGATCGTTGTGTGCGAAAGCTGTATGCACCGATCGTGGCGTCCGGTTATACAAAGCCGTCGCCGCTGCTTGGTGATCTGTACCGTATGCTGAAAGACCAGGATGCGCCGGAAGCACAGGAACTAGCGCTGCGCATGGAAATTTATACTGCGGGTTCTTACGATATGTTTGCGCAGCCTACGAACGTCGATACACAGGCGCATATCATCGACTATGACCTTTCAAAGCTTGGTGAAGGGATGAACGCGGTCGGTATGCTCATTGTCCTTGAATCGATTTACAGCCGCCTAATGGACAACTGGCGGAAAAAGAGGCACACGTACATTTATATCGATGAGATCATGACGATTTTCCGTAACCCATACGCGGCACAGTATTTTGCATCGCTTTGGCAGCGTATCCGCAAGCGTGGTGGCTATATCATCGGTGCGACCCAGAACACAACGGAAATACTCAACAGCCCGGAGGCACGCAAGCTGCTCGAAAACAGCTACATCATCACGATGCTGTATCAGTCTGCACCGGACAGAGACGTACTTGCGGAAATGTTTAGCCTGTCTGAGGCGCAGAAGCAGGCGCTTGCCAAGGAGCAGTACGGCACAGGGCTCATCAAGGTTGGCAGCACGATTGTGCCGTTTGAAAACGATTTCCCGACCGATAATCCCTTGTATCAGCTGATGTCCACAAAGCCGTCTGACGGATGGGGGCAAGAAGTAAATGAACATTACGACGTATGAGAACACGGTAAAGAAAGGCACAATCAAGGCGCACGGGCGCAGTGACGGTTTACGGGAAATGTCAGAGCAGCTCTCCGAGATGCAAAAAATCGTCACTGCACCGATGAGCGTTGATACGCCGGAGCAAGATGGGGACAAAGCGCCGGAAACGGCTGCGGCAGATCAGGTTGTCGACCGTGCAAAATCGACGGCAGGGGCGGTCAGAGATGCTGTGACGAGTGAGATCAAGCGTGCTGTGCGAAAAAGTAAAAATAAACCCGTTGAACGAGGCGTGCAACCGTTGGCGAAGAGCTCTCCGTGGCGGTCGACATCGCGTGCAGGAAATACGGTGCAGGCATCGTATAAAGCTGCATCCAAAACTGCGTATAGAAGCACCTCCGAAGCAGTGTCACATGCGGCACGCGCCGGTGCGCAAGCTGCGCAGCAGGCAGCTAAGACAGCCACTGCGGAGACTATAAAAGCTGCGGCAACCGTAAGTGCCGGTGCAGCGACGGCGGGAACCAGCGTGGCCGTACAGGCTGCGGCAGAAACGGCTAAGAAGGTAACGGTCGGCACGGTGCAAAAAATACAGGAAAGTGCGCAGACGGCTACGGCCGTACACGCGCACGATATGGCACGTGCGGCGCAGCAGTACGTCGCAAATAAAACGCAGGATGTACCGGCGACAGACGCCAAGGGCTTACCTAAAGCTCTCATGGCGATTTGGATCGGTGTTGTTGTACTGCTGTTGATTTTTTCAAACAGTTTTGGCAGCTTAGCGAGCAGTGCCGGATGTGCGATAAATCTAAACGACCGCGTGGAATCCTACCGCACATCCATTACATATTGGGCACAAAAAGACGGCATACCCGAATATGTTGAGGTTCTATTGGCGCTGTGTATGGCAGAGACCGGCATTTTGGATGACCCGGGAGACCCGTTTGCGTGCTCCGAATCCGGCTTGGCGGTAAAACAGCCGAATGGCATAACTGACCCCGAGTACAGCATTGAGATCGGCGTATATTGCTTTAGCCTCAAGGTGAAAAAGACCGGCTGCAAATCACCGGCAGACAAAAATAATTTGTTCAAGGCTTTGCAAGCATACAACATGGGCGATGGCTTTATCGATTTCTGCGATACATATTACGGCGGGGTATGGTCAGTCGAATGCGCGAGAGCTTATTCGGGAAAAATGGGCGGCGGCAGCACCTACGGGAATCCGAATTATATCGAGCAGTTTTTGCGCTGCTATACGTTTGGCACGATTTCGGGAACATACCCGGGAAGTCTGAATGCACGCGGTCTATGTGCACCGCTTGAGCCGGGATGGGAGCAGAACATCACGCAGCATTTCGGCGGCATGTACAGCGGTTCGCCGCACAAGGGAATGGACATCGGTATGCCGGAGGGCACACCGGTGTACGCGGCCGCAGACGGCAAAGTAACCGTTGCAAATGCGTCGGATTCATGGGGCTACTCATGGGGCTATTACGTCAAAATCAACCACGCAGAGGGCGTAGATACGTTGTATGCGCATTTATCCGGTGTGGCGGTATCTTACGGGCAGTATGTGCATCAGGGCGACGTAATCGGCTACGTAGGCAGTACCGGCAATTCATCCGGCAACCACTTACATTTTGAATTGTATTTAGAAAATAACCGAGTTGACCCGTATCCGTATATCGGGACGGATTTACTCAGCAAGTATCTGGAAAGGACGTTTTAATATGACAATCAAACAGGCTTTTATTGGAATCGTTACGGCTATTGCGCTTGTGATCGCGGTGCTGATTTCACAGATCGTGCGTATCAACACAATGACCGGTGATCTGCAGGAGGCGCAGATACGCATAGAGGCATTGGAGACCAAAGCCGCAGCAACGCCAAAACCCACGGCTACACCGGAACCGAGCACGGAACCGACTGCAACGCCGGAGCCGGTGGTCTACGTGGTGAGCCCGGTCAGCGAGTTCAACGCGTATAACGTAGAGGCAGCGCCGTATTACTGGCTGCCTGTCCCGGATGCAGAGGCAGACGGGACACTTGAAGCCGGGACAAACATGGTCGTGTCCGGCGTTTGCGGAGAGTTTTACTACGCTATGCTGCCGGATGGCACATATTTCTATATTCCGCAGTCGGCCGTAGCGCAAGTGCCCGAGGCCACTCCGGAGCCGACCCCGGAACCCACGCCCGAGCCTTCACCGGAGAGCGTGGCGGAAACTGAAAGTGTTTCGTAAGTTTAAACCTAAGCCGAAAATACAAAACATATTTGACTTTTAGCGATAATCGCGTTATAATACAAATTAAATGAGTTGATGAGGAGCGATAAGATGATCCCATTTCACAAAAAAAGTATCCAGCGAACCTCGATTGAGTTATCTAAGGTGAATTTTGATTTGGCTCAGCAATATGCATCATTAGCCAATGGTAAGTTAACGTATGTACTCAACTATATCATTAAGATGATGGTAAACATTCCGAATGAAGTACGCAATAATCTTATGGACTTCTGTCGTGAGCGGCTAATTGAAGCTCAAGAGAACTCATATACCCTTGATGAAAGAGTCAAAGCGCGTATCGACGCTTATAAACGGCTCCTGAAATTTTTGGAGGGTACTATAACCAAAAAAGATGTTGTATTGTCCAGTGATGTTGCTAAAGTAAAGTCGGTGATAACCTTTGACCTCTCTAATTTCCGGGTTGCCTCGCGTGAGGCTAAAAAACTCGGAACGACATTTTCAAGGTATCTGAATTATCTGATCTCTTTAACGTTAGACGTTCCTACTTTGGTGCAGGGAGAGCTTTCAATTTTTTGCGCGCAGAAATCAGCTTCAGTAGATGAGCAAAACAGCTTATACTGGATGTATCGCGAGCGAAATATACAAGATAGCTATAAAGAATTAGCTATTTTTTGGGCTCAAAAAGACCCTTACACAAAAGGAAAAAATATGTTGATGAGAAAAACAGATATGAAAGATGGGTATATTGTATATCCGGCAGATTGGGTTGTGCTTGACGGCGTACAGTGCGATGCTAAAGATAGTGTGCGTGCCTGCGTAATTGAGGTGAAAAACGGCAAAAAATACGGAATGCCACACTTTTTGTTCTTTACAAATAAAGATGTAGGCGACCCATTTACAATAGATGAAGAAAATGCAATACATTTAGCATGTATAAAGGCAGTGCCTAATTTTGCACAGGTTTTGCGAGACGGAGTGGATCAGCCGACTATGCCCATGTCAGACCCAAGATACAAAGAGGCAGCCAAGCGTTTTTTGGCTAGTCCCATACCCGGGATTTTTTACATTCCGGCGACGGATGACCCATATTACTGTATGCAGGATGAGCCACTGTTTGGCTGCCGTATTGTGCGCAACGTAAACAAAAACGAAGACTAAAGTCATAAAAACCAAAACAGACTAAATACAAAGGAGGGGCAAGACCGATGAACGACTTTTACGCGACATTAGACCTTAATATCAGCAGCCTTACCCCTCGCAGCGTAAAGCTGTTGGCTTTTTTACAGGCGCACGCGGACAAAGAGGGTGTATCCTTTTGGAGCAAACGAAAGATCTGCGAAGCGCTCGGAATCAGTGAATCAACCTATGCACGCGCTTTGCGCGAGCTGACGCGTGAGGGCTTAGTGGAAGTTAAGCCGCGCTTTGATGAGAACGGGCGTCAGCGCAGCAATACATACCGTGTTTTAAACACCAAGGGGCTCAAATATCGCGCAAATATGGATGATGTAGAGAAGCTGCGCCACCGTGAAGTGAAGGTATACAGCCAGATCATGCTGCAAATCGGTGAGGATAGCTGGGCGATTTCCCGTCGCAGCCTTGCCGATGCGTGCGGATGCTCAAAGCGCTCTATTTCGCGCCTTGTAGCAGCCTTGCGCGATAAGGGAATCCTTTGTGTGCGTGCGGAAGATCGCAGTTTTATGGGCAATAAGGGGCAGAGCTTCAATCGTTTCCGTCGGTACAAACCGGCGGAACTTTTGCTTTTGCGCCGTATTTTACTCGTGCTGCTTTCTTTTTTGAATACCCCCATAGTCAAATGTGACACCCCTATGAACCCTTACCCCCAGCTACAGTTTTTATTCCTGGTTAAGGAGAAGAGGTATACGGTATTTAGAGTTTACAGGAAGAATAGAGTAAACAGGAAGAATCAACTATACCGCAAGTATAAGCGCGCAAAAGTGGCGCTTTGCGGTGAGGAAAGGAATATCATGACAGAGATCATTTATGCAAAACCGCAGTACAAGCAGTCCCGTATGCCGGGAAAAGAGCTGTGTTGGCGTGTGCCGGAGGACATGCCGCTAAAAAATGAGAAGTGGGCATTGGTTCCGTGCAAGGAACATCTATATCTTGTGGAAATCTTGCGCAAGGAGTGGGTGGAGGACAATATAGCCGAGCAATACCGTCGTGTTTACGCGATAGGCAGCACACGAGAAGAGTTAAAGCCGCCGATAGGGCGGGTGCATCTCATCGATGCAGACAGGATCGATATGCCCGGCGAAGTAAGCTATCACGCCGTTGAAAACTCGAAGCTTTCTAAGCCGGATGTGATGGAGCTGCTGCAATACCCCATCGGTGTGACACTTGAAGCGGGCGGTCGATACCGTGTGTTTCTGGGGGCATATCGGTTTTGGTATCTGAGAGAGTGTCTGCACTGGACGAAAATCCCGTGCTATGTTTACAAGATCAAGCGGCAGATACGTGATCCTCGTGAACGGCGCCGCCGGGAAATTCATCGCAGGCAGCAGGCGGCAGAAAGTCCGCGTATCCGGCTCCAACTCTATGAGAATTACTACAAGCTACTGAAAGGCATGAAGGACGCAGGTGAAATCAAAGGCGGTTTACAAATGCGCTTGATGCAGCTTCTCGGCGTCTCCGAACGCACGGTGCGCATTTATAAGCAGCTCTCGGAACAACTTACCGGGCGAGAAAAGCAGCACTTAATGCGCGGTAAGCTGCCGTTTGTGCAGGCGCGTGCCATTGCCGCAGAGAGAAATCAAAAAGCGGCAATGTTGCCGGATTTTGAAAAAGCAGAGAGCAACAAAGACAAAAACCTACCCGCCGATAGTGGTGAGTAGGTTTTTCTGTTTTAAAAAGCGGCAATATTGCCGGTTTACTGCTGGATGCTTGAAAGACGGCACATTTGCTCGTAGAGGGATGTATGATCCGGGTGGACATACCGGCGGAGCGTAAAGGCCGGGTTGGAGTGGCCGATGATAAGAGCAAGGCTTTTTGCATCCGAACCGTTTTCGATCATTCGGGTCGCGAAGGTATGGCGCAGCATGTGCGGCGATACGCGGCGAATTCCGGCGCACTTTGAAGTATACAGGCAAATGTGCCGTAAGTGACCGGCGCTTACCGGTTCTGCATCGCCAAATATGTAGCGGTTAGAGCTGCCGCGCTTAGCCCAACCTTGCAGATGTGTGAGCATAAGGGCGACTTCGGGAATCACCGGCACGCAGCGAATGCCGTTTTCGGTTTTGCTTTTTTCAACGTGCAGAACCTTGGCTTTTTTATCCCAGTCCTGCCAGCGCAGGTTTTGCAGCTCTCCGCGCCGCAGGCCGGTCAGAAGAAAGGTTTGCAGAATGAACTGGTCTCGAATCGTGAGTTGCTTTGCAGCTTCTTCAAACGCTTGCTGTTCTTCACGTGATAGCCCGTTGATGACTTTTTCCGAGGCTTTTTTGGGGATGGTGACACCATTGATCGGGTTTTCCGTACACTGGTGATTCTCAATCGCGGTTTGGTAGGCCAAGTTATAAAGCGACTTGATATGCCGTAAAGATGATTTTGCGTACTTCTTTGATAGGCCGTTCAAGGCTTTTTGAAATGTGACCGGCAGCAGCTCTGTGAGCAGCATGCTTTCAATTTCCGGGAAACCCCGAGATAATCTCTTTCTGGCATCTCGATAGATTTCGAGCGTTTTCGGGGCATATTCCGGCACGGCGTACACCTCATACCAAACATCCAGCCATTCTCCGATGGTGCAGACTTTTCTTTCCATTGTAAACTTCTCCTGTTAGATAAAAATTCCCGTTAGGGTTAATTCAGTTTAACAGTGAAAGGAAAGAAAAACAAAAACCGGCAATGTTGCCGGTTTACGTTTATGAAATGTTTAACTCTGGAATTTCGATGACCTTGCGGGTAGGGGTCATGGAGATTTGAAGGTATTTGGGAAAGTTTTTACTATTGCCGGTTACGGCACCGGTTGCTTCAACAGCGGAGATAAGACAAAAATGGTTTGGCCCACTTTCCGTACCCGGATAAATTTTGAAGCCGAGTTTATCGCTCATTTCGGGGTGTAGTAAGGCATTGACATCTGCAAGCGGATAGAAAGAGCGTAAGTCTTTTTCTGAGTAGATGCGGTAATAAACGAATTGTATGTATCCTTCATCGTTTCCTGTGTTGCGGAAGTTTAGTGTTAGGTCGGCAACGAATTCGGGCAGTGTATCATCAAGAGAATAAAATGCGGAAAGCTCAAGGCCATAACGCGCAGCGTAATCCTTCGGAGACATGAATTCGATGTTTTCAAGCTTTACAGCATAGCCTTTTGTACTTTCATCGGCAGAAAACTGAAAATCACCGTCCAATTCAACCCATTCTCCCATTTGATATATTTCGGTTTTGGGAGGCGTGAACTGCGGGTCTACATGAGTATTTACATACCAGATACGGGTGCTAAGCCCAACGGCGACAAGGAGGGAGAGGGTGAAAATTATAATGCGTTTCATGCAGTTTCCTCCTTTATATGGTGCGAAGCTAATTTCCCTTCTTGAATATGGTAAATTTCATCAGCTAAGGCATTAAGGACTTCAGGATCGTGGCAGCAGAGAATGATGAGCGCACCGCGATCTTTTTCTTTTTGGATGATCTTTTTGACCATGGCAACACCGTCAACATCCAATGCGTTTGTGGGTTCATCTAATAAGATAAGCTCCGGGTGTTCCATGACGGCGGCTGCGATGCCGAGACGCTGCTTCATACCGAGCGAGTATTTGCGGTAGGCTTTGCGGCTTTCGGGGTCTAAGCCAACGGCAGAAATGGTAGCTTTAATGTCTTCCGACGTTATTCTGTTGTGTATAGAAGCCAAAATGCGGAGATTTTCAAATCCGGAGTAACCGTCTAAAAAGGCAGGATTTTCAATGAGCGTTCCGATACTGGGCGGAAAAGAGATGTCTTTGCCGAGAACCTTTCCGTCTATGGAAACAGTGCCATTTGTTGGACGAATCAAGCCGCTTATTAAACGCATAAGCATGGTTTTTCCGGAACCATTTACACCTTGAAAACCAACGATATGTCCGGACGTTAAAACCATGGAAATATCTGTGAGGATATCGATACCCTTAATTGTTTTAGAAACGTGATCGACTATAATTTTCAAAAGTAAAACCTCCTTATTCTTTTTCGAGTATATCCATTTGTTCTATTCGCAGGCAGCCGATAACACAGCTTAGAACGATCATGAAAAATGCGGTGCAAAAGCCAAGGAAAATAGACAATCCATTTTCGGAGAAAATCTCGGTTCTGAAGAACATAAGATAATTTCCGGGAAGAAATGGGGATGCAAAATAAGCAGAAGAGAGCAGCAGGACACAGGAAATAATATAGCTGAAAATGGGACGCATGAAAAAGGTGAGAAGCATTTGGAGCAGAGCGATGCCGCAGGCCGTACAGGGAATGAGGAAAAGCCCTGGGAGGATATTCCACGGTGGAGCTTTGAGATATGTGCCGGCGTTTAGTATAGCAGGAGCGTATTCGCTTGGTTGTAAAGTGACTTCGCCGCTGAGGCAGATGCAAGTGAGAAAAGCGGTGAGATAAAGTACAGCGAAATATATAAGCACAAAACTGACACACCACACGCATTTTGAAAGATACCATGTTTTGCGGCGCTGTGACAAGATTAACATACTTTTACCGATGCCGCCTAAATTCTCTGAGGGGTAGCGTAGTGTGAAATATAATAGGAGCAAAAATACAAATATCCACAAAGCTGGAAATAAGAAAGGCTCTCCGTCTTCATAGTGAAATTCCTTCATGCCGCCCAAAACAGAAAGAAGCAGATCACCGCAGGTGAAACGGAGAGGTGTTTCTCCGGATTTTTGCAGTCGGATATTTTGGGCATATACACGAAAGAAATGAAAAGAGAAAAAACAAGAAAACACGAATAAAGCGATGACATATTTCTTCCAAGCTTTTAAAAGGCCGTTTTTTAGATCGAACCGAATAAAGTTAGAGAACATCGGAACAAAGCCCCTTTCTCCAATATACGAGAAGATCAAAAAGCAGAATGGCGGCAATCCAAGTGAGAATCACCCAACCGCTGTTTGTATATTCAATTGCTCTTGGAATAATAAAGTAAAAGGGCGAAAGCTGAATTTGGAGATTTAAAATAGAACCGGCAAAGTGGCTCCACATGACGTGGAAGAATAGGAGAAGTAGGTAGGGGAGGATCATCACGACAAACCGATTCTGTACCAAAAAAGCGAGGGACACACCGACTGTGGCCCACATACCGGCCATGACACCTGCTAATAGGATGTATAAGAGTACATAAAGCAATGGATGAGTTACGTAGAGACTACTCCAAAGGTAGGTGACGGGAACGCCGTAGTACAGATCGGCATAAGGCTCCGGCCGAAAGGCAGGGACAAAGCAGGCGGAAAGGATGAAATTGGTGAGCAGCGGTACGATGATGACAAATGCACCGGACAAAAACGAAGCGAAATACTTTGAAATGTAATACGCAGGTTTACCGGCGCTCAAAACCATATGGCTTTCGTAGCCGCTCTGTTTTTCGGAAACCAGAGACCATGAAAATGGAACCGTGCAGACTAAAAACACGAGAAAATAAAAGGCGGCGGTCGTAAATTGACCAGCATCGCCGCCGAGCCATTTGCAATAAAGGCCGGTAGCGGGCAAAAAGAGCGTTGTTAGCGGTGCACCATTTTCATCAAATCTGTATTGTCGCCATAAGTCAAAGCCAGATTCGCGTGGTAATTCCATGAAGAAGACACCGAACACGGAAAACGCCAACATAAGAAAAAAGCTGATGTAAAAGAAACGGTTATGAAAAGCTTGGTGCAATTCTGCTTTTAGTGTATTTTTCATTTCTGTGCTCCTTTACTTAAGTTCATATTGAGATCAACACCGTACTTCTGCACACCGCCATTTGTGCCGAGCTTTAGGATCACGTCTTTCGGCGTACCGTCCGCAAAGAAACCGAGCTGAAAGGTTTTTGATGTGCCGGGCGGCAGCTCACCATGGAAATAATCACGTGTCTCATCAGAAACGGCACGGTGGTCGCTGTAATATATAGGAGACATGGTGAGGAAACGATCGCTTTGCACATTTTGACTTTCATAAGCTTCTGCGGAGATTAGGTCGCCGATAAAAAAAGTCATATCACCGGTTGTCTCGGCATCAATGTTTTCCAGTGTGATGTCAAGCAGAATGAAAGGTAAGTTGTCATCGCGCGTGTAGGCGCATTCTTCAGGAGAAATGCCGGCATCCAAAATAGAAGGATACAGCTCTGCTTTATTGACAGTAAGGCGCATACTGCCGGAAACCCATGGGAGTGCTGCATCGTAATTGCCGAGAAGGCCGGTAGTTGCAAGGTCATCTTCAACGCTTAAGGTGATGGGCTCGCCAATTTGTACGACGGTTGTACCGTCTTTATTTGGAAAACTGCTTTCGGAATCAAGGGATGAAGAGGGTTCAGCGGCAGAGGAAAATTCAGTGGAAGACATATCTTCAGGCGGTATGTAACCTTGGTGGTTATCTAATAATTTTAAAAGTAAAAAGCCGAGAGAGGTCAGAAGGGCGACAATGAGGATAGGCAGGATAATGCGCAGAAAAATTTGTTTGTTACTCCAATTTGGGAGTTTGTGAAAGTTTTTCTGTAAATGAGTATTAAAGATAGGTCTTCTATGATAGAATCTAAATCATTGGAGGCCTATTATTATGACAAGAGAAAAGAAACCGGTACACAAAGTACAAATGACCGAAGGGAAACGCAACATCATCCAGATGCTCCTGCAGGAGTATGACATCGAATCTGCCCAGGATATCCAGGATGCCCTCAAAGACCTGCTGGGTGGCACCATCAAGGAAATGATGGAGGCAGAAATGGATGACCATCTGGGTTATTCCAAATCTCAACGCTCTGACAGCGATGACTACCGCAACGGCTACAAGACCAAACAGGTAAACAGCAGCTACGGCAGCATGGAAATCGAAGTCCCGCAGGACCGTAAATCCACTTTTGAACCGCAGGTAGTGAAAAAACGGCAGAAAGATATTTCCGATATCGACCAAAAGATCATCTCCATGTATGCAAAAGGAATGACCACAAGGCAGATCTCGGATACACTGGAAGATATTTATGGTTTTGAAGCCTCGGAAGGCTTCATTTCAGATGTTACAGATAAGATCATGCCACAGATTGAGGACTGGCAAAACCGTCCTCTTTCGGAAGTATACCCGGTACTCTACATCGATGCAATCCATTATTCTGTCCGCGATAACGGCGTAGTCCGAAAACTTGCAGCTTATGTGATCCTTGGCATAAACCAGGATGGATACAAGGAAGTTTTAACAATCGAAGTGGGAGAAAATGAAAGTTCCAAGTACTGGCTTTCTGTCCTGAACGGCCTGAAAAACAGAGGTGTAAAGGATATCTTGATCATCTGTGCAGACGGACTGACCGGTATCAAGGAAGCCATAGCCGCTGTATTTCCCAAAACAGAATATCAGCGCTGCATCGTCCACCAGATCAGAAATACGATGAAGTATGTAGCAGACAAAGACCGTAAGCCCTTCTGTGCAGATCTGAAGACCATTTACCAGGCTCCAACCGAAGAAAAGGCACTGGATGCTCTGGAACGTGTTACGGACAAATGGAGTGTAAAATACCCGAATTCCATGAAAAGCTGGAAACAGAACTGGGATGCCATTTCTCCAATCTTCAAGTTTTCAGCGGAAGTCCGCAAGGTAATCTATACCACAAATGCGATCGAGAGCCTGAACGCAACCTACCGAAAACTCAACCGCCAGAGAAGTGTATTTCCCAGCGATACTGCATTGTTGAAAGCACTGTATCTGTCCACTTTTGAAGCAACGAAGAAATGGACCATGCCGATACGAAACTGGGGACAGGTTTACGGGGAACTTTGTATTATGTACGAAGGTCGGCTTCCGGAATAATAGACCGGAAAACGGCTATTTTGACAGGCGGAAACCCCGCCTGCTCTTGACATGCATTAGCATGTGCTGTTATATATATAACGAGAGCTGAAAGCTCATCTGAGAGCCTTCAGCCCAATCATTATCATAGAAGATCTGTATTTACAGACTTTTATTCACACACTCTAAGATTGAGTTAGCTTAAAGTACGCTTGTGAGGTATACTGAAAGCCTTGGTCGCTGTGGAGCTGCAACTCTGCGGCGACCCTCTTTTTCTCTGCTTTCATTGCAAGCCGGATCGTGTCCAACACCAGGTTGACAGTCTGATGAGACGCTGTTTTGTAAGCCACGATGCTGTTGTCATACAGATCACGGATCATCGACAGATACAGCACACCTTCTTTGGTTTGGATATAGGAGATGTCTGTCACCCATTTGCTGTTCGGCTTGTCTGCGTGAAACCGGCGGTTCAATAGATTTTCGTATTTGTACACCTGCTGACCCAGGTTGATCCATTTCCTGCGGCGACGGATCTCCGACAGCAACGCATATTTCTTCATAACACGAAGAATTGTCTTGGGATTCCGGTTGATTCCGGTACTTTTAAGATACAGCCACATTCTTCGATAGCCGTAGGTGTAGAAGCATTTTTCCTGCTGCTGACGAATGATATTGGCAAGTCCAGCGTCCTTCTCTGGCTTGTTCATACGACTGACAAAACTATAATAACCACTTCTGGATACCTCAAAGAAACGGCACATGACGGACACCGGATAGTCCTTCCGATGGCGATGGATGACTGCATATTTTGCTTGTGGCCTCACTTCCTTCCTGTGGATTGCAGAAAATCCCGCAGCAGTTTGTTCTCCATTTTCAGACGTTCGATCTCGTATTTGTATTCCTCTGCACTCTTTGTTTCGCCTTTTCTGGGGCGACCTCGGTGTTTGGACGGTAAACCTGCGGCCAAACGAGCCTGCTCTCGATTATATCGATTGATCCAATTTTTGATCTGTTCTTTTTCCAGCCCGAAATGCTCTGCTATTTCCCGCCGTGTTTTTCCGGCTGTGCGCATCGCGATGATTTCCGGCTCCAGTGCCTTTATGTTTGTCCATTTTCTCTTGCTCATAGCAACACCCCCTGATGTAGTTCTATTTTCCTACATCAGGGGGTGTTTTGTCTATTGTCCGTTTTTACTGGACCTGTTCATCAAAAGCCTGCGCGGGGGATCCTTTTTTTGTGTCAAAAGGTATAACCAAATGGCATTGTGGAAAAGTATGTCATTTTAACGGATTTTTTACTTTTGAAATATTCCAATTTACAAAGGGAATAAAATGGCATATAATAGAGCTGTAAAAGGGATGACTGTATGATCGTATACTATGCACGCTGCTCAACCGCTGAGCAGAATGAAGCCCGGCAGCTCGAGGACGCAAAACGATGCCAGGCGGAGAAGGTGTTCGTCGATAAGATGTCCGGCAAAAATGCTGACCGTCCGCAGCTCAAGGCAATGCTTTCCTTTGTCCGCGAGGGCGACAAGGTTATCTGCTCCGACATTTCCCGTATCGCACGTAATACACGCGATCTGCTGACGATCATCGACGAGCTGCAAGGGAAAGGCGTAGCGTTCCAGAGCCTGAAGGAAGCCATTGATACCACGACGCCGCAGGGACAATTTATGCTGACGGTGTTCGGCGCTCTGGCACAGCTCGAGCGCGACTGCATCCGGCAGCGCACCGAAGAAGGACGCCGCATCGCGATGCAGGAGGGCAAATATAAAGGAAAGCCCAAAATGCCGATAGATGAAAAGAAGTTTCGCACCGTCTGCGCCCGCTGGCGAGCCGGCGAGATCACCGCGGTGCAAGCGCAGCGAATTATGGGTTTGAAGCCAAGCACGTTCTATCGACGGGTGAAAGAGTATAGCTTTTAGATCTATAAGGGCGGAACCAGATTAAAAGGCATTGCCGAAAACTTGACTTACTAATTTTGAAGAATATATCACTTAAAAGGAGGTGCATTGACTTTGTTACCGAATGATCAGCTCAGCCGAATGACTATCAAAGGCTATAAATCTATAAAAGAGTGTGATATTTCGTTTGGAAAAATCAATGTGCTAATTGGCAGTAATGGTGCAGGAAAATCTAATTTTATTTCGGCGTTTTCTTTGCTTCGGAATATCTTGGCAAAAAATTTGCAGGTATCTGTTGCCCAAAGTGGCGTTAACGCCCTATTATATAAGGGCAGAAAAGTGACAGAAGAGATTGCGTTTGAAGTTTACTTTGGAAGCAATTCCTATGGATTCAACTTAATTCCCACAGATGACAATCGTTTGATTTTTAAAAAAGAATACTTTGGTTATTATGGGCCGTGGTGGAACGAAAGTAATGTTGCGCGTGGTCACAGCGAATCAATGTGGAATACCGGTGTGAAAAACAAGATTGATGCGTATGTAATTCCAATACTAGAAAAACAAAACTGGCGGGTTTACCACTTTCATGATACCGGTCGTAGCGCAAAAGTAAAACAGGAACACAATATTTCCAATAATAAAGTGCTCATGTTTGATGCTGCTAATCTAGGCGCATTTCTTTACAGACTTAAAGGAAACTATACGAAAAACTACGATGAAATTGTTCAGACTATTCGATTAATTGCTCCGTATTTCTCGGATTTTGTCCTTGAACCGCAGGAAGGTAATGAGGAACAAATTGTTTTAAAGTGGCAGCAAAAGGGCTGTGAAGACATTTTTAATGCATCGCAGCTCTCTGACGGAACATTGCGATTTATTTGCCTTGCCACATTGCTACTACAGCCGCATGAATTACAACCGGCAACAATCATTGTTGATGAACCTGAGCTGGGTCTTCATCCGTATGCTATCACTATTTTTGCAGAAATGGTTAAACAGTTGTCTGATGAAAAACAAATCATTATCTCAACACAATCTGTTGAGCTTCTCAATGAATTTGATGTTGAGGATGTCATTGTAGTGGATCGTGGCGAAAATGGTTCTGAGTTTAAACGCCTGAATGAAAGCGAACTTGAAGTGTGGCTCGAGGAAGATTATGCGCTCGGTGATCTTTGGAAGAAAAATATTTTGGGAGGTAGACTCTCAAAATGAAGAATGTGTATATCTACTGCGAAGGACAAACTGAAGAATCATTTGTCAATGAGATTCTCTACCCTTATTTTTTCAATATCGGGGTTGTTGTATCTCCAATTATTTGCACCACGAAAAAGACTGCATCCAAGAAGTACAAAGGTGGTGTAAGTGATTATGCAAAAATAAAGAAAGAGCTTACTATGCTTTGCAAGCAGCATCGAAACGAATATGTGACCACCATGTTTGATTACTACGCAATGCCTGATAACACACCGGGTATCGATTGTTTAGAGCCTGATATTCACGAGCGCATTAGGCAGATTGAACATATCATTGATGCTGATATTAACCAACAGAATTGCAACTTCCATTTTATGTTGCATGAGTTTGAGGGAATCCTGTTTTCAAAACCTGAGTCATTTGCTCTGATTGCAGATGGAGATGTTGTCGGAAGCATTCAGGCTATTCGTGATAGCTATCCGACACCTGAGCATATTAACAATTCGCCTGAAACTGCACCTTCAAAGAGATTGGAGGCATTGATTCCGAATTATGCGAAAATCAAAAATGGAACGCTACTTTCGAAAGACATGGGAATTGATATTATTATGGCTGAATGCCCGCATTTTAAGAGTTGGATAGATTCTATTTCGATGATCACACAGTGATAACTACAAACGTAGAGAGAGCCGTGACCTTTCCCGACAGGTCATGCCGAATTCTTCTTTCATGCATCTGACGAAACAGTTACTCATATTATAAAATTGACCACACAGCAGACATTATAAGCCTGTTGTGTGGTCTTTCTGTTTAAGTATTCAGCCAGCCCACCAATGCCAAGCAAGGTATTCGTTACAGGACAAGACAAGAATATGAAATCATCGAAGAATTAAAAGGGAAATATCCAATAGCCTTTCTGTGCCAACTCATGGGGGTAAATAAGTCGGGATATTATAAATGGAAAAAACGTCAGGGAACACTGAACCGTTATGAAAAGGACAGATTACTGCTGACATCACTTCTGGAACAGGAACACAAGAAGCATCCCTCCCATGGCTACCACAGACTTGCAGATGATGTGTTTGAACAAACAGGATGGGTATTTTCTCATAATTTGGCACATAAATGCTGTAAACAGGCCGGAATCCGGTCAAAAGCCAGAAAATACGTCTACAAGGAAGAGGGAAAGGAACATATTCAGTTTCCAAATATTGTAAATGGGAACTGGAACGCAGCAGCTCCGGTGCAGATCGTCGTATCAGACATGACGGTATTCAAGAACAAGGGCAGAAATTGGGAGTGAACACTTCTTCTGGATACCTTCAACAACGAGAGCCTTGCGCATCAGGCGACACCAATTATAGGCAGCAGCTTACCATACTATCATTGCCTTGGTGTGCTGAAACACTTGCAGGCAAGAAAAATGAGGAGCAGACACCCCAAGTAGTTTTCCACACCGACCAGGGTCCTGCTTTCTCCTCACAAGCCTTCTGCCAGGCTCACGAACATTATACATGCTTCGCTCTATGTCGAAAGTGGGAACTCCCACAGATAATGCAAAAATTGAAGCATTGAATGGCTGGATCAAGGAAGAACTCTACCTTGGCTTCGGCCTGGAGGACGCAGAGGATGTTCCTGCGCTCCTTGACGAGTATGTATATTACTTTAATAACAGGCGGCCTGCGGCCGCCCTGGGCTATAAAAGCCCAGTTCAGTACAAGACCGAACTGAGCTTCTTATATTATGGGGTTTTAATTGTCTACTTTTACTTGACAGATGCATTTTTTCTATTATATCCCTGTTTTTTCGTTTTGGCAATCTGCTAAGGTCATTCTAAGGGATATCTTTCTCTTTTGGAAGAACTTTAAGCAACCCACTTCCTCTGGTTTTTGAATAAGACCACTTTACAATATATTATACACTATTCTGCTATAAAGCCAAGAGTTTCAGCCTAATAAATTATTAGTAATAAATAATGTAGGTTTGTCAAACATATTGGACAGCAAACTCGAAGGGAGAAAGCCAGCGG
>ENA-ORSL01001040-ORSL01001040.1-human-gut-metagenome-genome-assembly--contig:-NODE-1040-length-25036-cov-2.290381_pt1 | contig 25036 bp, 19 predicted proteins | sample MGYA00242190_ERZ509157 | MGnify/ENA primary metagenome ERZ509157 (study PRJEB26280, sample SAMEA2338664) | human gut metagenome | biome: human gut; feature: human-associated habitat; material: faeces...
ATTACGGCAAACTCATCGCCGCCGATGCGGAACACATAGTCAACACTGCGGAATGCGTTGACCAGGAGAGCGGCTACGCTTTTAAGTATGGCGTCGCCCTCCGCATGGCCATAGGTATCGTTAATGGACTTGAACGAGTCCACGTCAATTATTATCAGCGCAAAGCTGCTGCCATTGGCTTCATAAATCTTGAGTATCTTATCGAACGACCCGCGGTTAAGCAGATCGGTGAGCGAGTCGTATTCGGCCTTATGTTGAGTCAGCAGCTGCGCTTCCTGATTTTCCATATACACCTGATTATAAGTCTCAGCCAGAATCTGAAGCTCCTCAGCGCCGTCAACATCGAACGTCTCGCCGCGGCGAATGTTCTCGTTGTACTTCAGCAGCGGCACCACAATCAGCTTCCGCACCATAATGCACATCGCCAGCATTATAAACATCAATATCAGTATGCCGATTTCCTGCGTGCGGTACATATCTGAAAATATTGCCGATGAACGCAATTGCTGAGCCTGTGTCTGCTGTATCAGGCTGTTCATGCACTCCGTTATTTTATTGTCTATTTCCGAGCACATATTTTGATATGCGGTATCGCATACCATCTTCTGCGCCAAATCTATTTTCTCATCGGCCGAAAGCGCCTGATCGTTAGCCGAAAGCGTTACAGTCTGAACTTCGATAGGCCATTCTGAAAACTCAAAGTTTTTCGCCTCGGACACAAGGCGCATGGAATAGTATTCCGTGGCCATAAGCTTCTGTGAGTAGTCCAATGCTGATTGAAGCGCGGCAAAAGCGTCCGTTCCGGCAAAGTCATTGCGAAGCTGTTCCAGCGCCTTTTCGCGGCGGCAGGTGGAATCGGCCTCGGTAAAGTACGCGTCCATGTACTTCTTTTGGCCGGTCATGGCGTACAGCCGCACCTGCTCAGTCAGGTAGTCCGACCCGTCCTGCAAGTCCTTTGCAGCCTTTTCACAGAGAATACATTTTTCAGTCGCATCTTTGAACGCCTGGAATTCTTCATTGCCGAAGTAGGAAATCGCTAAAAACAGCATTCCAACCAAAATGCCAATGACCATGCCCCATATGCTGACACTGCTTATCTTCAATCGCTTCATGATGCGATGGTTCACTCCCCGCGCGTGAATGTTTACTGTGCATTATTATAAACCAAACAACTGGAAAAAACAATATAAAAAGCTGCTCCATCGCCCAAATTCAGTCGATGGAGCAGCGCAATTAAGGTTTGTCAGCCTTCTTTATCTATCGCACGAATCAGCTCGTAGTTATAGCTTTCTATCTCGTTCATATCGTCGAAGGCGACGCTTTCGTCCGATACGTACCAGTCCTGCGCCTCGAAGTATCCCTTCCACTCCTTAGTATTGAACACATACCCGGTGCGCGCGAGTATCTCATACCTTGCCTTGAGCAACTGGCTCTTATCAACCGCAAGCACTTCTTCACGGGTAAGCTTGCGCTTCATCGCGTCCGGGAATATGAACTGATAGCCCGGCGTAGGCAGTGGAGCGTCGTCGCCGTTTATCTCCTTATCTATCGAACGGATAAGCTCGTAGTTGTAGCTTTCGACGCTGTTCATGTCGCCGAACGCGAACTTCTCATTCGCTTCATACCACGATTTACTTTCGTAGTACTTCTGCCAACTCTTATTGTTGAACACATAGCCGTTGCGCGCGAGAATTTCGTACCGTGCCTCCAGCAGCTTGTCCACATCCACCTTGAGTACCTGCGCACGGGTGAGCTTTTCAGTCGAGCTGTCCGGGAATATGAAGTTTTTGCTGCTCACGCTGGACGTTGTTGAGGGAGTGGGCGCGGGCGTGCTGGTCGGCGCAGGCGTAGGCGTTGCGAATATCTCGTTCATGATTGCGCGAATCAGTTCGTAGTTATAGCTTTCGATGGTATCCAGATCGCCGAACTTGAAATTCGGATCTTCATGATACCAGTCGAACTGACGGTAGTACTCCAGATACTTTTTCGTTTCAAATACGTATCCGTTGCGCGCGAGAATTTCGTACCGTGCATATATAAGCTGACTGTCTTTAAGCGCGCGGATTTCCTTTTCGGTAAGCCTGCGCGTTGCGCTGTCGGTAAATATTATACCCTCGGTGGGAACCTGCGTAACGACCGCCGTAGGCGCAGCGGTAACAACCGGGGTTATTTCAGGAGTAGGCGTAGTCTCGGCGGTAGCCTGTGTAGCGCTTGCGGGCGAAAGTGTAGGGCGCGTATATACCTGATCCGGCGTATCCGTGCCGGAATAGACAACATAGCTGAGCGTGTTCAAATCGGACGATACGTATGTCAGTCGCTGTGCGATTGGCTCATATACCATCACGCCGTGTGCATCCACGCCGTATACGCTCGAGCCCTGTTCGAGCTTATATAGAGACATATTGTACACGTTGCCGGTGTACAGTGCCAGCTCGTAACCACTGTGCGCGATAAGCCCATCGGCAGTGGGGAAGTAGCTGTATTCATTCTGTACAGTCTCGCGCTCCAGCTTATGCTCGACCGGGTCGAATCTGCACAGACGGCCGGTGGGCTGCTCGGTGTCACCTATGTTCATCACATAGCTTTCACCCATGTTTTGCAGGTAGATGGCGTTGCCAAATGCCTTAAGCGACTTAACGCCGTCGCTAAGCTGTTTTGCCTGAACGCCGGTGCTCAGGTTGAGCGAATACAGGCAGCCTGCGGTAAGCGACAATGCCTGTCCCTGCAGCTTGGAATTGACGGTATAAGTCTTAGCATCGTCCATGTTGGTAAAGTACACCGTGCCGTCAACGATCACATACTGCCCCATGTTAAGCGTGGAAAGCGTGCACATATCGCTTCCGTCCGGCGATACTGACGTAAGATGACCATCGGCTAAGAAGTACAGTTTGCCGTCATATACGCTCAACTGGTCGATTACAGTCGCGGTGGTAAGTGCCTCGCACTTATCGGTAATGCGTATCAAACATACTCCGTCCCTTACAGGTGTGAGCGCGTATATAGCGCCGCTTACGTAAACCATCTGGCTTATATTGGACGCAGTAGCAAGCTTGGCCATATCACCGGTAGCCTTGTCATATACGAGAACCGTGCCGTCCGCACACGTCGGCAGTTCGCTTATCGCAATATAGTACTTATCGCCCGCGTCAAGCACCTGCCCGCCCGCGATGCTGCTCAGCACAGTCTGTTCGCTTTCTTCGATAGCGCTGGTTGCACTCTGAGTACCTTCGCCCAATGCAGACGCGGCACAGACAAACGCCAATGTACACATTGCAACCGAAGCCAGCTTCTTTATATTCATAATGACATCCTTTCTTAATACGTGACACATTGTGGAACATACTTTTGTCATTTAAAAGTCCGATATATGTATATATGACGTACCCGCGTCGGAAAATGTTGCCTGTCAATATATTAAAAAGCCATGAGAAACAAAATGCTTTCTCATGGCAGAGTACTTATTGCCTTTGTCTGGCTATATCGTTTGCAATTTCGATCATGCGGTCATAGCTGTATTCGAAGAACTCCTTAAACGTATTGCAGAAGCGGTTCAATTGCGGGCGCAGTATGCTTTCGCCCGAACTCGCGTCGTATACCGGTAGGAAGGGCTCACGTTCGCGCTTGCAGCCACCGCGGCACATTCTGAACCATTTGCACTCACGGCATTCCGGCGATACATAGTGCGACTGTGCGCGGAAATCCGCCGCGATCTCGCTCTTGGCCAGCGTGTGGAACGACGCGGTATTTATGTTGCCCATGCGCCATTTGTCCAGCACGTAAAAGTCGCACGGATATACACCGCCGTCGCCTTCTATCAGATAATACGTGCCGCAGCGCCCCTGCATTGCGCAGTTTTCGGGTATCTGGCCGAGTAGTATGCTTATGTAGTTGTCAAATGTGCGCACTGACACGTATTTGCGCTGCATGAACGCCTTGTAATATAAATCGAACGTGGTTTTGAGAAAGCCGAGATAATCCTCGGCAGTAAGCGAATACTCCTCGTGCTGTCCGTCAAAGCCATCCAGACAGGGGATAAATTGCAAGTAGCCATGCGGCGAAAGCGCGTCCCATACCGCGCGCGGATTACAGGCTATGAAGTGATTGACCACGCAAAGTATGTTGTACTCAATACCGGCGCGGCGCAGTCGCTCTATATTCTTCACTATTGTTTCGCGCGTGCCTTCGCCGTGCGCGTCTATGCGCATACGATTATGAATTTCGGCCGGGCCATCCAGCGATACGCCGACCAGGAACTTGCCGCGTGCAAGTACGTCTATCATTTCGTCTGACAGCGCATACGCGTTGGTCTGTATCGAGTTGTTTACCGCGATATGCCGCGAGTTGTATTTGCGTTCCAGTTCCAACAGCTTTGCAAAGAACTCCGCGCCCGCGAGCGTAGGCTCGCCGCCCTGAAACGCAAATCCAACGCTGCCCTCGGCATAGGCAAACGCGCGGCGCACTATCTTCTCCAACGTTTCGGCAGTCATTACGCCGAACGACTGCACATCGCGATGGCGCGATACGTCTGCGTAGAAGCAATACTTACAGCGCATGTTGCACATGCTGGAAACCGGCTTTATCATTAACGTAAGCGGTGGCATTATTTTCCTCCTGCTGACAAATCACATCGTTCGAATCGACTACTATTATATATAATATTGAGCCATTCTGTCAAATCTGGATCGACGCACGTAAATATTCATGGTTATAGGCTGACTGTTGGAGGAAATTTACATCAGGCGGCGAAACTGTTTATGTACAGATGCGAAATGGCATCCACGGCAATGCAACTGTTTAGAAGGGTAGGTATTATACATGGATGAGATAAGAGCTTTTGAGCTGCTTAAAAAGCTGGCGTTTACTCGCATGAGCGGCACTGAAGAGGAATATACTGCGGCCAAGATGCTTGCAACTGAGGCAGAGTCGATAGGCGTAAACTGTGAGATCGAGCCTTTTACCGTACAGGACGGTGAAGTCGATCGCGCCGAACTGGAAGTGCTGGAGCCGTTCCATGCAAAGTATGAAGTGACCGGTATGCGCCGTTCGCTGGACACCGGCGACGAGGGCATCGAGGCGGATTTCGTATATGTCGAAAACGCGCTGGAAGCCAACCTCGTGGACGTGAAGGACAAGATAGTCCTGTACAACGGCTATCTCAACTATGATCCCTACGAGCGCATCCAGAAGGCGGGTGCAAAGGGGATAATTGCTTTCTCCGGCAGCATACTGGAAAAGCCTGAGGACATGGAGATTGCGCTCCGCGCACTGCGCCCCAAGATGACAGATGCTTTTGGCGATACCTATGCGGTAAATATGCGTGTCGCAGACGCTATGGACATGGTACGCCGCGGCGCAACTCGCGTGCGCATGGTCGTGCGTTCGCGCAAGGTTGACCTGACCAGCCATAACGTATACGCTACGATACCCGGCACCAAGTATCCGGATGAGATAATCTCGCTGGGCGCACACTACGACAGCACCGAATACTCCAAGGGTGTATATGATAACGGCTCGGGCAGTGTCATACTTGTTGAACTGATGCGCTATTTCAAGCAGAATCCTCCGCTCCGCACGCTCAAGTTCATGTGGTTCGGCTCCGAAGAAGTCGGCCTGTGCGGCAGCACCTATTTCTGCGAGGCGCATAAGGACGAATTGGCCAAGCACAAGATCATGATTAACGTCGATATGGCCGCGCCTATACTGGGCTTTGACATTTGCATAACCATGGGCGATGATGCGCTCGAGCACTACGCCGACGGTATGATGCGCGAAAACGGTCTGGCCGCGCGCGTAAGCAGCGATACATACTCCAGCGACTCTATACCGTTCACCGATAACGGTGTGCCTGCGATTAACTTTGCGCGATTTGCAGCTCCGGGCGCTGGCTTTGGCCATAACAGGCTGGATACGCTGGACTTCCTGTCTGCGACTGCGCTCAAGACTACCATGACGAACGCCTTTGTGTTCACCAATAAAGTAGCCAACGCGACCGTATTCCCGTTCGAACGCAAGGTTTCCGACGAAATGAAGGGCAAGGTAGACAAGTACCTGAAGCGCAAAAAGTGAGGCCATAGACAACCTGTCCATAAACGGTAAGGGGAATGGTACAATGAAAACGCTTTATATTGAATGCAACATGGGCGCGGCTGGCGACATGCTTATGGGTGTGCTGAGCGAGCTTATAGATGATGCCGACGGCTTTGTCGCGTGCATGAATTCGCTGGGGCTGCCGGGCGTACATGTCGAGCGCGAAGCTACATCCAAATGCGGCATAATGGGCACGCATATGCGCGTAACCGTCGATGGTATGGAGGAAGACGATCACTTTCACAATGACCATCACGACCATGCGGATGAGCAGCATCATGAACATTGTGGCGATCATGAGCATACTCACGCCGATCATGACCATGCGGACGAACATGGCCATGTACATGCCGATCACGTTCATTGCTATGACCATGAACACCATCATATTCATGTTGAGCAGCATCATCACGGTGATGAAGATCATGTTCACGCGCATCACCATCACGCCGGTATGCATGACATTGAACACATGATAAACGATCTCGATCTGTCCGACGGCGTTAAGCAGCGCGCAATGAGCGTATATAAGCTCATCGCTGAAGCAGAATCACATGCGCATGGCTGTGCTGTTGAAAAGATACATTTCCACGAAGTCGGCACGGCCGACGCTGTGGCCGACGTGGTGGGCGTGTGCGAGCTGATTGAGCGTATAGCGCCTGACCAGATAATCGTTTCGCCCGTCAATTTGGGCAGTGGAATGGTGCGCTGTGCGCATGGCCTGCTGCCTGTACCGGCTCCGGCCACTGCGTATATACTGCGCGGCGCTCCGGTTTACGGAAGCGCTATACGCGGCGAACTGTGTACGCCTACTGGTGCGGCGCTGCTTACCAGCCTTGCCGACAGTTTCGGCCCTCTGCCGCTCATGCGTGTGGAACGCATAGGCTACGGTATGGGCACGCGCGACTTTAAGGCGGCCAACTGCGTGCGCGTCTATCTGGGTGAATGCGAATAAGCACGACTAAACAAGAGTAAATGAAAATCATCCCGTCGATCCAAGAAGCGTTTTAAGCTTCAAAAGACCGACGGGATGATTGTTTTTATTCCATGCCGAGATTACTTTGCTTCAACCGTTTCAAACGTGGGAACCGGTACGTCGGGGCAATCAAACTCATACGTGCCGGAGCCAAAGTCCTTGCGGAAATCACCCAGCTTAAATACGCACGAAGTATTCTCCGGGACGGTGAGCTTCACATTCAAGCCAGCATCGCCGCGCGTCAGTTCAACGGCGATCTTACCATACACGCTGTCATAGCTGCACTTGAGATCGTTCCACTCATTGGGCAGCTGCGGTGTTACGGTAAATCGCTTGTAGCCGGTCATGCGCTCGTCCACATTGATGCCGGCCAGCGTCTCGACCATCCAGTCAAGTATGCAGCCGTAGGCATAATGGTTATACGAGTTCATCGCATCGCTCCAGAATGAGCCGTCGGGCTTTATGCCGTCCCAGTGCTCCCATATTGTGGTTGCGCCTTGCTTTACCGAATACAGCCAAGACGGGAACTCCTCACGCATAAGCAGCTTTATTGCAACGTCGGTGCGGCCATAGCGGCTGAGGGCATAGCACAGGTAAGGCGTGCCCAGGAAGCCTGTGGTAAGGTGATTGTCATTGGTCTCAATCAACTTTACAAGAGCGTCGATGGTACGCTGAACAGCGTTTTCAGGCACAAGATCAAACATCAGCGCCAGCACATGTGCTGTCTGAGTCGGCACAGCCAGTCGGCCGTTGGGAGTGAAGAACTCGCGCTTGAAGAACTCCGCTATGTCGTTGTGCAGCCGCATATAGTTAGCGCTTTCCGCACTGTAACCCAGAACCTCAGCGGCTTTGCTCATTATGAGCGTGGAATATGCATAATACGCAGTCGCAGTCAGATCGTTCGGCGTGGCGCCCTTATAACTGCCTTCCTTTGCGTCCAGAGCCAGCCAGTCGCCAAAGTGGGAACCGCTGTCCCAGTATACGCCCTTGTTGGCGACGCTGCGCACATGCTCAACCCACTTCTTCATCATGGGATAGTTCTTCTTCAACTCACGCTTATCGCCGTAGCACAGGTACAACGTCCACGGGCATATAGTAGCCGCATCTGCCCAGCCGCACGCCGAGTCGCCATTTTTAATCACATCGGGAATAACGTGCGGTATGCCGCCGTTCTCCAACTGATCGCAAGCCATATCGTCCAGCCACTTGGAGTAGAAGGCACGCGTATCGCGCAGGAAGCAGGCCGTGCGTATGAACACCTGTGCATCGCCCGTCCAGCCCAGGCGCTCGTCACGCTGCGGGCAGTCGGTCGGCACGTCGACAGAATTGCCCTTGAAGCCCCACTGTACGTTTTTGACCAGACGATTTATCAGTTCGTTGGAGCATTCAAATTCGCCGGTAGTGCGCATGTCGGAATCCAGCACAACGCCTTCAAAGTTTTCGCTCTGCGCAAATCCGGGGAATTCGATCACGCGCATATAGCGGAATCCCTGGAATGTAAAATGCGGCTGGAATACTTCCTCGCCTTCGCCAGAAAGTATGTAGTTAATGTCGTTGCGTGCGGAACGCATATTGGCGGTATAGAAGTTGCCGTCCTTATCCAGCACTTCGGCAAAGCCCAGGCGCACGCGGTCGCCTTTGTTGCCGCTTACCTTTACGCGCACATAGCCGACCATGTTCTGGCCGAAATCAAAGACGGTTTCACCAGCGGGTGTCTTTATCTTTTCTATGGGGCGAATGATTTCCTGCTCGCGCACAAATTCGCCGGTCTGCATACACATGACGGACTTGTCAAACTTGATCAGCTCGCACTTGACAAAGTGCCCGCCTTCGGTCATGTTGCACCAGTTGGGATCGGCAAGGTTCGCGTCGTACGTTTCACCGTGATACAGTTCGCTGAACGTTATCGGGCCAAGACCGCTCTGCCAGTCCTCGCCGGTCATTACAACCTGCTTGCGGCCGTCCTTGTAGGTTATATGGAGCTGTACGAACAGCGCGTTCTTGCTGCCGCTGAAATTGCGATGATCCTTCCATACCAGATCGCCCTTGTACCAGCCTGCACCCACAACCGCGCCCACGACGTTTTCGCCCTGACGCAGCATGTCGGTCACGTCGTATGCCTGTACCTGGAGATGCTTGTTGTAAGATAGGAATCCGGGTGCAAAGTATGCGTCGCCAACTTTGCTGCCGTTCATGTGGAAGTCGTACATGCCCAGTGCGGTTACGTATGCCTTAGCACGGGCAACCTCGCCATCCACCGCGAAACCGTGACGAAAATAAATGCCGCACGAATCCTCGGGCTTGTCCAGCGGAGACGCTATGAAATCAGCGCGGAAATCATTGTGGTCGAATATGCCGGTTTCGAATGCGGACTGTACCCAGTCGCTCTTTTCGCGATGGTTGTCCTCAATGCGCACGCGGAAGAAGTAGCGTGTATCTGCTGTAAGCGGTTCTCCCTTGTACTCGCAAAGCTGGCTCTGATCACCGGCGACGCGGCCGCTGTCCCATACCAGCGATTCAAAGTCCGAATCAGCGGCAAGCTGTATCTGATAGCTGCACTGTGCACAGCCGCGCATGTCGCTGCGCAGTTTCCAACTGAAACGCGGTCTGTCGGTGGATATACCTATGGGCGATATAAAATTTTCACATTGTAGATCATAAATTGTAAGCATGTTGCTACCTCCATAGCGTTTACCAATACTTAGATTATAGCACACTCATTGCGTGTTGAACAGCGGCAAATTACATTTTCGCAAACTTAAGTGTTATTCGTATAACTGAATGCAAAGCAGGTGAGCATCTTATTTACACACGTACATTCGACACTTTCGTGTTGACCGGGCAAATTGCGGGTGATATAATTATTTGCATTGCAGCATAAATCGACAAAAGCGGGTGGGTTGTATATGTCTCAAAATGAAAAGCGCGTAAGCCTGGTGGGCAAGGTTGGCTCCATGGCGCTGATACGCCGGGAAGATAACGACATCGACTACAATATACTGTCGCGGCTGGGCGATGAACTGCGCCCTGGCATGATATGGGTCACGAGCGGCGCGGCTGAAATAGGCCGTCTTGATTATATGAAGCGCAACGGCGGTCACGAGCTGACCGGCGATGCCGAGGAGTGCAAGACAGATTACAGTGCGCAGGGACAGGCGATACTTATGGCAAATTATCGCCAGTTCATACATCCCGAATACTCGGTGCGCCAATTGCTGGTAGAGCATCAGCACTTTAACGACCCGGAAAAACGTATGCACATACGCCATGCATTGGAGCGCGCAATAGCGCAAAATGCAATACCGATCATCAACTACAACGACCCGGTTTCTGACGAGGAAACCCGCAAGTTTGAGCTGACCGAGCTGCGCCGCCGCAACGATCACGTAGTAGAATGTATAGATAATGATGAAACTGCGGCGGTAGTCAGCGATTTGATGTGCTCAAAATACCTGCTGATAATGACTTCCACCGAAGGGATATATCGCGATCCGACAGACTCCCGAACGCTTGTGGATGAAATCCGTGCCGACAATGTGGAGGCATGTATTGAAAAAATTCGCGCCATGCAGCATTGCTGTATAGGCACGTCGCGCAAAGGCTCAGGCGGCGCGCATGCAAAGTTGGAATTTTCGATAGCCCCCGTAAGGCGCGGAACGGTTGTGCTTATTGCACACGCGCGCCACCGCATATCCGATATACTGGATGGCAGAGTGCCGCATACTCGCATCGGTGTATATTAATCGCTATTATACGCTGCTTGCAGCATAACTTTGTGTCCATATTTGGGCGAAAAACTGGAAATAAACAAGTTAAATGTAGACGTTTTTATGAACTTTGGACATTTACACTTGTAATTAGTTGAGTTAGTACTATAATAACTAATAGACTATTTGTTTGAAAGGGATGCTTTTAATATGAAGACTCGTATTCACTATACCAGCCCTAAGGGCAGCGCCGAAGCCGTAGCCGAGGCTATCGCTCGCGAGGCCACTCAGCCCAAGGAGCCGCTGCCGCCGGCATATATGCCTGAAGCGGTGCCGCTCATGTTCCTGGGCTGTGAGGAATCCAATGGTAAGATCGATAAGGTAATGCAGGCCTTTATCAGCACCATGGATACCAAGCGCGTAATGCACGTTGCGCTGTTCACCGCCTCGCCCAAGGGCACTCATGTAACTGCCGATGCTATCAAGAAGGTATTTGATGACAAGGGCATAAAGGTCATGAACGAGATTCTCGTAACCAACGGCAAGGGCGGCTTCCTGCAGGGCGGCAAGCAGCCAACCGAGGAAGATCTGAACAAGGCGCGCGCATGGGCCAAGAAGCAGATTGAGCTGGTTCTGGACGAGGACAGGGCGTAATAGTATAGTGACTTTTCAGCACACCTTACCGAATGTGAGGTGTGCTTTTCTTATTGTGATCGACACACAAGGAGCGCTTAGGGTTTGCTTCAAAAACGAAACGCCTCAAAATAACGAATCAGAAATTTTTGAGACGCACTCTGATAGTTGTAGTTGAACAATAAGAAAACCGCTTTGCAAAATAGCAAAGCGGCAAAAGTCTATAAACAGTCGGCGGATTACGCCATGTGTTCCAGCATCTCCATAGACACGTCATAAACGAGCGGCTTTCCATCAAGATACCTTTCGCACTCTTCAAGCATGTATTCGCCCATGCGCATGACTTCATCGCCCAGACTGCCCGCCAGATGCGGCGTAAGTATAACGTTGGGCAGGCTCCAGAACGGAGATTCGGCCGGGCACGGCTCGGGCCAGGTTACGTCCAGCAGGGCAGTGCGGCGAGGCGCTTCCTTCATCGCGCGAGCCAGATCGTCCTCGATCAACTGTGCGCCGCGGCCAGTATTGATAAACGTCGCGTTGGGCTTCATGAGCTTGAACAGATCGTATGTCAGCATTTTCTTAGTGGAATCCAGATTAGGCAGATGGTTGCTTATCGTCTGGCATTCCGAGAAAATCTCCTCAAGTGTTGCGCGCTTTACGCCGCGCGAAGCCATTACTTCATCGGATACAAACGGATCGTATGCCAATATGTTTACGCGGAACGGCTTCATAAGCTCGGCAACCTTGCCGATAAGGCCAATCTTGCAGCCGAAGTTGCCGGGGAAGTCATTGTGGGTGGACTTGGTCTTATCTGCTCGGTAATCGTCTGCACGGCGGAAATAGCCCTTGTTGCTCAGCAGTATCAGCGACATTACGTTCTCGGCGACGGGTATACCGTTGGCCTGCCAGCTTGAGCAGACATGAATGCCGCGCTCAATGAACGGACGGGCAAAATACTGTACAGAACCGGCACCGTAAAAGACTATCTTGAGGTTGGGCAGATACTCGTCAATCTGCTCGCCGGTAAGCGCAGGCATACCCCAAGTCGAAAGTATGCACTCAGCCTGCTTGAGAATATCACGCTGGCTGTCCATATCGTCCACGCGCACCTTGCCAAGTATCTCCAGCTTATCGCCCAATGCGCGCTGAGTTTCTTCCGAAAACACCCAATCGACGGTCTTTATATTCTTGTTCAAGTAGATGGCTTTCATGCGAATTACCTCTTCCATCGGTTTATTATTTGCGTTGCCTTTGCGTGATTTCTGTGCCTATCATGTTGCAATTTTACCACAATTTTCATTGATAGTCAATCGCTCATGTGAAAGCGTGCGGGTTTATGAGTGTTCTTTCAATTGCCTAACCACATATCGGCAATAGCAATGCGTGCAACATGCCGAAACGGTTAATAGCAAAAAACAATTGCTGACAGAATTATAAAAAATACCGTCACAGTTACTCGTGACGGCAAATGCCAGATTACTTTCCGTACTGTCCGATGAACTGACGCGTTCTCGGATTTTGAGAGTTGCCAAACACTTGCTCCGGCGTGCCTTCTTCAACTATGTGGCCGCCGGCCATAAATACGACACGGCTGGCAACGTCGCGTGCAAAGCTCATTTCGTGGGTAACTACTATCATAGTCATGTGTTCACTTGCCAGATTGCGAATTACTTCCAGTACTTCCAGCGTAAGTTCGGGATCAAGCGCGGATGTAGGCTCATCAAAGCAAAGTATCTCCGGTTCCATTGCCAGCGCGCGCGCAATTGCCACGCGCTGCTGCTGCCCTCCTGATAGCTGATACGGATACGCATCGCGTTTATCGGCAAGTCCGACCTTGCTCAAAAGCTCCATCGCACGCGTTTCAGCCGCTTTACGGTCTTTGCCCAGCACATGTATAGGAGCCTCTGTCAGATTGCGCAGCACGGTAAAATGGGGGAACAGGTTGAAGCTTTGAAATACCATGCCCATCTTGTGTCCGATCTTATGCAACTGCGCGTTAGGCGCATAGACCGCGTGACCGTCCTGATTAGATACCATCACATCGTCGTCGATTGCAATATAGCCGCTGTCTATTTGCTCCAACCGCGTAAGGCAGCGCAAAAACGTGCTCTTGCCTGAACCTGACGGGCCGATTATTGCGACTACTTCGCCGCGGTTTATTTCAAGCGATATGCCATCCAGCACCTTCAAATTGTCAAAGCTCTTATATATATCTCGCGTGATAAGCATATGCGTATACCTCAATCGTAATTATCTGTAATAGTTCAGCTTCTTTTCGCAAAGCGTAAAAAGTTTGGTAATCACAAACGTAAATACAAGGTAGAATACGCCTGCGACTATCAGCGGCTCGATAGATGCCGTGCGGTTTACTTCCTTACTTGCCAGTGAGTACAGGTCATACAGACCTATCGTCGATACCAGCGCCGTATCCTTTATAAGCGTTATTACTTCGTTGCTTACCGGCAGAAGTACGTGTTTTACAACCTGAGGCAGTATTATGCGAAAAAACGTCTGCATACGCGTAAATCCCAACATTTGAGCTGCTTCATACTGACCGACAGGCATCGACTGTATGCCGCCGCGGAATATCTCAGCAAAATACGCGGCATAGTTAATGACGCACGCGATTACCGCTGCCCAGTATCGGTCGATGCGCATACCGCCGGGCAATATGCGCGGCAATGCGAAGTATCAGCGGAGTGCCGCGCATTATAAGTATATATACGTGCAGCGGTCTCCAGATCAGACCGTGCTTAGACATGCGTCCCACCGAAACCAGCACGCCCAGAGGTATTGAAAAAACGAGTGTCCAGCAGAATATAGACACTGTATTTTGCGTACCGATGAGCAGCTGTATAAGCATTTTGCTCATTGCCGTCCAATTGTTAAAGTAAACCATGTTGCACCTCGCAAGTTTCTTTTGCGCGAAAAGAGAGGGCTTCCGCTTTGCTATGAATCGGAAGCCCCGAACGTTTAATCAGATTGAGATTGATCAGGCCGCGGTCGCATCGTCAGCGGCATCGGTCTTACCTACGATTGTTATATCGGAATCGAACCACTTGGTAGATATTTCAGCCAGAGTGCCGTCCTCGGCCATCTCATTGAGTATACGGTTTACATTTTCAACCAGTGCGAGATCATCCTTGCGGAAGCCAACGCCGTATTCTTCAGCCGCCAGCGACTCGTCCACCTGGCGCAGATCGCAATCATGCTGAGAGAAATAGTAACCAGCAACAATAACGTCAACCAGTACAGCGTCAAGACCACCGTTTTCAAGGTCGAGCATGGCAGTCATGTTGTCCTTGAACTCATTGATAGTAACGCTGTCGCGGAAGTCGGGGTTAGCATCGAGGGCCGCCACTGCACTGGAACCGGCCTGTACGCCCAAGCTCTTACCGGCGAGATCGCTAAGCGTCTGTGCATCGCTGTCGTTTCGAACCACGATGATCTGAGTGTTGGCAAGATAAGGCTCAGAGAAGGTAAGCTGCTCCTGAAGCTCATCGGTTATGGTAAAGCCATTCCAGATGCAATCGATATTGCCGCTGTTAAGCTCAATGACCTTAGCATCCCAAGAGATTGGCTGAAGCACGAGTTCGACGCCCATGCGGCCGCAGACTTCTCGAGCAACGTCAACGTCAAAGCCAACAATATCGCCGTTCTCGTCGCGATAGCCCATCGGCGGGAAGGAATCGTCCAGACCCATTATCAAGTTGCCCTTATCCAAAATCTTCTGATAAGAATCATCCGTGGCCGCGTCAGCAAATGCAGCACAACTGCACAGCAGCATGATTACGGTAAGCATCAGGGAAACTATCCTTTTCATAAATGACACCTCACAATTGATTTAGTGTGCTAAAGTGCTATCATTATACATCGATTGCCGGAACTTGTCAATAGCATACGCACGATTTCAAGTTAACTTTTTTGAGGCATTCAAGCATAGCACATATCGGAAAGCTTCATTTGGAATCATCGTTGTTTGTATCAGGCTTATCATTGCGCAATTTTACATGGCGCGCGGCCTCACGGCGTGCATCATCGCTTTGCGCCGCATAATGCCGCCGCGTCGTGTTTACGTCGCTATGGCCGAGCACATCGGCAACCAGATATATATCGCCGGTCTCGCGGTACAGATTAGTGCCGAATGTGGAGCGAAGCTTGTGCGGGCTGATACGGCGCTTCAGTGGTACGGCTGTACGGGCATACTTTTTGACCATCTGTTCGACGGCACGCACGCTCATGCGGCGGCGCTGAAGGCTCAGAAACGCGGCATGTTCATGACCGGGCAGAGCCTCGATCTGGTTACGCGCCTTAAAATAATCTTTCAGGCACTTAGCTACTTCGTCTGAGAAATACAGAACCATTTCGTTGCCGCCTTTGCGTGTAATCAGCATACCGTTAATGGCGAAGTCGAAATCCTCCAAATCAAGCCCAACGCATTCGCTGACGCGTATGCCTGTGCCTAAAAACAGCATTATCATGGCCATATCGCGCAGTGATGTAAGTTCATGAAACTTCTTCTGCCGTTCGCTGAGTGCATCGCCGCTCTCTACATTGTCGATTAATTTTAACATTTCGTCCGGCTCGAGCCGGATTATGGGCTTTTCATGCAGTTTAGGCATATCCACAAGCTCGGCGGTATTTGCTTTTATGCGTTCCTGCTTGAAAAGGTACTTGTAAAGACTCCGCAGTGCCGCAAGTTTGCGCATTTTGCCGGGCGCGGTATTTTCGCGTTCAAGCGTTACAATGGAGTCGGAATCGCCATCGGATACGTTTTTCATATACAGATCGAGAAAATCCATATACATATCGAAATGGCGGGTCGTAATGCGCTCAAGGTCGGCGCAAGTCCAGGTATCAGCGGTCATATCAGCAAACTCCGGGATTTCGGTTTGCAAGAAATAGAAGAACAGTTTGAAGTCATAGGCATAGGCCAGTCGTGTAAGCGGGCTGGTCTGAGGTTCGATAGCGCGGAAAAAGTCCGTGCAGAATTCAGGCAAATCCAATTGAGCCGTACGCAGACGCTGAGTAAGATCGTTGGCGCGTTGCTGAACGTAATTTGTCTTTTTATCATCCATATTATAAGAGCACCTCACATAACAAGTCCGGCGTTTACATAACACAAGTAAAAGCATATACACGCAGAGCAGTGCAGTAAGGAATAGCCGTCCGTCAAAACGAAAAAACGTTTTTCAAAGTCAGACATAATTTTGAAAAGCTAATTGTGAGTGCAAACAGCGTACAATGTGCAATAAGCTTTAAATAAGCCTTAGGCAGCCTCGTATCCGTCTTATAAGCGCTAACTATTCGCTAAAGCTGTCTTTTGCGCATAGTTCTAAGCCTCTGTCTCCCTTACGGAAAGACGTTTTAAGCTGCTCTTTACTCATGCTTCGTAAGTCTGCTGCGCTGATTGCAAAGCTTTTTCAACTCAAACGCCAATCATTCATCGTCGCCCAGATCAGCATCGTCGGCTATGAACTGCTCGTCTTCGGGATTGATTATCTGGTCTATTACGACGGTGTTGTATTCTGCATCGCTGTGAATACACTTGCCGCAGTTATCACAAACCTTGGTCGGGTCAAGGTCGCACATATCGCATTCGCCGCAGTCGATGCAGTCGCGATCGTACAGTACACATTTCTTTTTAGGATTCATACTACTATCCATAACAAATTCGCTCCTCATGAATCCGCAAATTATCATTGCAATTCATAACGTCAATTATATCACTTTGGCTGCGCCTGCGCAAGTCTGCCCGGCACTTATTCTAAAGTTCATTATAATAAATCAAATCCCGCATCTGCCGGTCATGTCAGAAACGAGATTTGATGTCGCAATGATCTTTGCGTTGGTTTTATACTTTTACTATGTCAGCCTGCAACCTTCACATTTTCACGCTTGCTATTGGACATATTGTCGTTTTGCTGTGTCGCCGCATTTTCTTCTTCACTGATCGTTTTTACGCCGAACACAAAGTAAATCACGTGGCATACCCATACGATGGCAAGTATGATGCACGGCACCCAGATGTCTTTTCGAGCCATTACGAAAAAACCTATGCCCATCAGCAGTGTAACAGACGTAAGGATCGTCGTCTTAGTCCGCACTGTCATGCCTTTTTTCTTGACGAACGAATCCAGATGCTTCTTATACATGTTTGTGCTTATAAACCAATCGTGCAGCTTTTGCGATGAATTGGCAAAGAAGAACACCGTCAGCAAGAAAAACGGCACCGTCGGAAGTATCGGCAATACTATACCTATGCAGCCTAACCCCAGGCACAGACAACCGGCAATCAGGAATATTACTCGCTTTACTGTCATGTAGTTTCCTCCAATCGTTTCTTTTCGCGTTTGGTTTCGATTACATGTCTTATCGCCGTAATCGGATGGTGAAATATCATGCGCGGCCCGGAAAAGCGCATTATCACGCGGATTTTCTCGCGCATATCAGGCTTATAGCAATGTACGCGGCAATTTGAGCAAAACGTCTTGGTTTCCATAAACGGGCAATGCTCAACCCGCGTACGTGCATAGTTGTCAAGCGCCGCGCACTCGTCGCACAGTTTTCCGTGAGTATGATGGTTTTTGTGGCAGTATAATGCTATCATCTCGGATACCATCGCCTTTTCGCGTTCCCGCTTAGTCGCCGTTTCGCTCATTAGCTCAGTCTCCCACTTTCCACAGAATATATCTTATCCGCTATCCGCATCGTGGACGCTCTGTGCGATACAAGCACAACCGTCTTGTCGTCGCGCGCTTCACGCAGTGATTTCAGTATTATGGCTTCATTCAGGCTGTCCAGATTGCTGGTTGGTTCGTCCAGCAGCATGAGCGGCGCATCGTGCAAAAACGCTCTTGCCAGTCCCAAGCGTTGGCGCTCGCCGCCCGACAAACTATCGCCTAGTTCACCGACAGGCGTATCATATCCGTTAGGCAGAGCCATTATGAAGTCATGCACCGAAGCTTTTTTGCAGGCAGTTATCAACTCGTCTTCCGTAGCATCCGGATTTGCAATCATCAGATTCTCTCGAATGCTGTCGTGAAAAAGATGCGTGTCCTGCGTAACAAAGCTTTCCATATCGCGCAGGTTCGATGTATTAATCTTGTCTATCTTTGCATCGGATATGCGAATATCGCCGTGCTGTACATTCCAAAAGCGCATAATCAATTTAAGGAGCGTCGACTTGCCGCTGCCGCTGCTTCCAACTATGCCCGTTACGGAATGCTCTTTTATTCGCATCGATACGTCGGAAAGTATCTGATTGCCGCCGTATGAGAACGCCACATGTTCAACATCGACGCCGCTAAAGGCAACTTCAGGCTGACCAGTCACATCCGTGACCACGGGTTCTTCATCGAGAATGTCCAGTACGCGATTTCCCGCGGCGAAAGTGCTTTGCAGTGTGCTGCCCAGATTGGCAAGTGCGATTACCGGGCCAAACGACGCAAACAGCGCCAACGTCGGAATCAGTACGCCCTCGAAACCCACCTGGCCATTTTGAAAAAGCATTGCACTTGTAAAAAGCATAATCACGTCAAACAACAATATCGCGGTATTGGTGACAGCCATGTTTCGACCGGCAACGCGCTTCATATGCGATTGATCTTCCATAAGCGCATCCGTGCGGGCATTCATCTCGGCCATACGCACTTTACCCTGACCGTATTGTATTGTCTCGGAAAGGCCGCGCAGGCTGTCCAGCACAAAGCCTGACAGTGCGCCGGACTTTTCGCGAAAACGCAATCCGTCATCGCCGGACAGCCTCGATGTAACAAGTGGTATTGCGATTCCGATCACAAGATATGCAATCAGCGCCAGTGTGCCAAGCATCGGATGATAGCCGCCGACGAACAGGCACATTATGACCGAAAACAGCGTCGCAATCGCAACCGGTGAGATCGTATGCGCGTAAAAGACTTCCAACAGTTCTATATCTGACGTAATTACCGATATTAGATCACCCTTATCGCGACCTTCCAGTTTGGCCGGGCAAAGTCGGCGCAATGCCTTAAAGACCTTGTCACGAATAATTGCCAGCAACTTAAATGCGATAAAGTGGTTGCATGACTGTTCGCCATAGCGCAATATTCCGCGTGCCAACGCAAACGCGACGGCGCATACAAACAGCGCCGTAAGCGACAGTGGAGCATTGAGCCCCAGCAAATCCAGCACAGCAAAACCGCCGAAAATTGTAATAAACGATGCGCACAAGTGTCCCGCTAATCCCATTAAAATAGCCAGCAGCATATACCCGGTCAACGGCTTTACAAGTCCGATCAACCGCGCCATTACCGCAAAACCACTGCGCTTTTTCATTTATCCGCACCGTCCTTTGCGTAGTTTTCCAATTCCTGCTGTGCGTTCCAGAGCTTTGCATATGTACCATTTTTGTCGAGCAGCTGTTCGTGTGTACCGCTTTCGACGATCTGGCCTTTGTTCATTACAAAGATATTGTCGGAGCAAATCACGTTAGCCAGTCTGTGCGAAATCAGCAGAACTGTCTTTTGTTTAGCCAGCAGTTGTATCTGAGCCATTATATCGTTTTCGCTCTCAACGTCGATATTGGACGTTGCTTCGTCGAATATATACATCGGACTGTCGTGCAGCAAGGCGCGCGCAAGCGCGAGACGCTGGCACTGACCTCCGGACAGGTTTGCGCCTTTTTCGGCCAGTTCAGTGTCCAGTCCGTTTTCGCAGCACAGAAATCCGTACAGGTTTACGCGTTTCAGCACATCCCACATATCGTCATCGCTGGCGTCGGCTCGTCCCATGCGCAGATTGTCCCGCACAGTGCCCTTAAACAGATAGCTCTTGTGGCTGACATACGTAATGGTCTGCATGAGGCTGGATTCCGAAATATTGCTGAGCTCGGTATCGCCTATCTTTATCGAGCCGGTGTAGCCCTTGTTGCGCCCCATAAGGATTGAAGCTATTGTAGACTTGCCACAGCCCGATTCGCCGACAATGGATATAAACGAGCCGGTCGGTACGTCGAGGTCTATGCCGTGCAGTATTTCACGATCGGGGGCGTATGCGAACCGCAGTTTACGGCAGGAAATGTTGCCGTTCGGGCATTTGGCAGCGGCAGCAACCGGTTCTTCCATATCCAGCATACGGAAGATTTTGTCGCTGGCCGCCATGCCGTTCATGGCGATGTGGAAAAACGAACCAAGTTGACGCATCGGTATAAAGAAGTCTGCCGACAGCAGTATTATCATGATGCAGCCTTTAAGCGATACGCAACCCGCGCGATACTGCGTCGCAGCCATTATTACGCCCAACGCCGCGCCGCCGTATGCTATCAGGTCCATGATGGTAATCGAGTTTAGCTGCATGGTCAGCACTTTCATAGTTATGCGGCGGAACTTTTCTGCTTCCTCGTTCATGCGGTTATTGCGCGCTTCGTCAGCCTGATATATCTTGAGCGTAGTCAAACCTTGGAGGTTCTCAAGAAATGTGTCGCCCAGAGTGGTATACTGCCCCCAATATTTGCTCAGCAGCTTCTTGGCCCATGTCTGCACCGCGGCAATTGCAATCGGTATCAGCGGCACGCATATCAGCAATGCGGCTGCCGATGGAACGTTGACAAAGCACAGCACGGCAAACAGCGTGACCGGTGCAAGCATGGCATAAAAGAACTGCGGCAGATACGCGCCGAAATACATTTCAAGCTGGTCAACGCCTTCGACAGCAACCTGTACTACCTCCGAAGTCTGTATGCGCTCATTGTAAGACGAACCCATGCGAAGCAGCTTCTTGTAGATCGTTTCGCGCAGAGTTCTTTTGACTGCTTTTGACGACAAGAATCCCATACGCATTGCACCGGTCGTGCAAACGAATCGTATGCCTATCGCGACAACTGCCGCAATAGCAGTCCATACAAACATCATCATATCGGCCGACTGCATAAACAGCGCGGCCAGCATACCTGCAATGGCGGTCATCATCATTATGTTTGCTATCAGCCCGTACCATTGCAGCGCAACGTTCAATGCAATGTACTTTTTACTGTCGGGCGCCATGTTTATCAGTCGCCGGTCGATCATCATTGTTTTGATCATTCTCCTTCTGTTATCGGTTAGCTTTAACTAACTCTAGCGTTTGAAAAATGCCCTTTCGCAGGGCTCAGACTTCACATGCAGACGTATCTCTTATGTGAAGCATTTCCAGAACGAGTATAACAAATTCTATTGACCGACGCAAGTTGTCACTTGTAACGTACGCGTGACAACTTTTGCCTGCGTATGCGGCATATCGCCATATGGCTTGGCATAGCGTAATGTTTCTTGGTAACGGACGCGTTACAATCAGAATGTAAACTTTTAGGCAGAGCGCAAAGCTTACAACATTGCCGCGAATATCGCCGTCGCTTCCGGCATATGATTCGTACCGACTGAGCATTGCATCTTCAGGCACACACTGCCATGCAGAATCTGCTCCATGCCGGAACCAATGTTCAAAAACGAAAGTGTGCTGGCCGGAAACGTAAGCATACCGTTTACCGTCTCAGCATTTTTGAACGTCATGCCGTCCCAATACATCAGCATACGAACGCGGCCGATCATCTCCTGCCCTGTCATTTGTGAACGCGCCCAAATCTCCTTGGGGCGCAGTTGAATCGTACCTTCGCCATTTGTTACGGTGAGTATGCACGGGTGTTCAAATCCGCTGTTTGACATGGATAGGTTATTGCCATCCGTCATGTGCTCCTTATATATCAAAAACGGCAGTCTGTATTCCCCATCATGCAAATGCTTACATAGCTCGGTGCCGTCAAACTGCTCGCGCTTGCGCAATTCATATTTGGCACGGTAGCGCTGTTCGGAGCTTTTGATGATCTCCATGCCTTTGTCCGAGCTGAACAGTGCCCATGCGTATGCATCGTGTTCAGCGTTGTCCATATCCAGTCCTTCGTAAAGCAGATGGTTCAATACGATGTTTATGCGATTTTCATAGTAATGCGCCTTTTCTCGTCCGAGTTCAGTCAGCACAGGACTGCGAGGGTTGCTTCGATTCAGTAAGCCTTCCTTTTCCAGCGTCGCAAATATGCGGTGCATCTTTTGCTTGCCTTCGCCAAACATTGTGGCAAGTCCAGTTACTGTGCATATGCGGGCATTTTCGTTGAGAAAGCATATAAGCACCCTCATTTTCAGAATTTCCAATGATTCCGGCATACAATCCCCTTCCACTCGAAAATCTTATCCACTGATGTTCCTATTTTATGGTATATTTTAAGCCGTGTCAAGTAAGGCGCGGCTTGCCGCTTAATTTGGCAAACCGCGCCTCAAAATCAATCGTTCGCTTTCATCGACTCAACCATATCAACCTTACGTATACTGCAGCTCATTATACGGTTTATGATAAACGTAAACAGCAACGATATTGCAATTGCCATCGCATAGCTGAGCGGTTTAATTTCGCGTCCGAACATTATGGAATTGACCTCGACCGTGCGTACCACAAACGAATGCAGCCATATACCGACCGGCAGTCCGATTAACGACCCCATAATGCTAAGCGCGTTGGTTTCGCGGAATATATACTTTTCGACCTCACGCTCGTGGAAGCCCAGTACGCGTATGGTCGCAAGCTCCTTTTTGCGCTCGCATATGTTTACGTTGGTAAGGTTATAGTTGACAACCATGCTGAGCATTCCTGCCGCCAGTATCAGCACCCATACTATCGCATCGATACTCTTTACAGAGTCGTTAAACGTATTCATGAGCGTTGACGATGCGCTGGCGTAAAGTACGCTTTCACAATGGATTGCGTCTGCCAAAAGCGCATCCATGCCCGCATTGCTATCGGTCAGGCATAGCAATGTGGTATACCCGGCATCAGAATTGTAAGCATCGCGATAGCAGTTCGCAGTCAAAAACGCATACGACGATATATAGTTTTCCGAGATACCGTCAACGCGCAGCTGCGCCCGTTTGCCATCCGCATTTTCCAGCGTAACCGTATCGCCTACATCTATTCCCAGCTTCTCACAAAGCTTTTCGGTCAATATTATTCCATCGTCGGTTAGTGCAAGTGGGCGTGCACTTTTCCTTTCCCTCAGCACAATGTACTCGTCAAGCATATCGGAATTTTCCGGTACGGCGAGCGAAATGCTTTCGCTGCCGCTTGCGGACTGTATGCGCCCCGTCTCGCTGTGGTACGGCATATATGCCGATATGCGGCTGTCGCTGGTCAATAGTGCCTTGAGTTCGGCGTCATTGTCGATTGCGTTCGCGTCGTTTAGGACTATCGACATTTGATACAGGTCGATTTCGCCAAACTGCTTATATACTATGTCATCGATGGAATCGCGCAAGCCAAAGCCCGTAAGCATAAGTGCGCTGCAGCCGGCCATGCCGATTATCGTCATAAACAGACGCTTCTTATATCTGAACAAATTTCGGCACGTGACCTTTTGAGTAAACGACATACGCTTCCAGAGCGCCGGTATATGCTCCAGAAATATGCGTTTGCCGGGAGCGGGCGCTTTGGGCTGCATAAGCTGTGCCGGGCGGGAACGGCATACGGAATAGCACGCCCACACCGTCGCAAGCAGTATTCCTCCGATAGTAACCGGCGCAACCAGCAGCGCAATGTCAAGTCTGAACGGCGCGTCCATCGGCGGAAGCGTATACATCATGCCATATGCGGAATTTATTACCGTCGGGAACAGCTTAAATCCACCCAGGAATCCGATCGCGCATCCCAATGCAGCTGCGGACAGGCTGTACAGTATATACTCGCCAAATATCTGCCAATCAGTATAGCCTAGCGCTTTCAGTGTACCTATCTGCGTGCGGCGTTCCTCAATCAGCCGTGTCATGGTCGTAAGCGCAACCAGCAGCGCTACAAGGAAAAAGAACATTGGAAATACTTTGCAAAGTGCCGACACCTTTTCCACATTGTCCTTATAATTGGCGTAACCGACGGAATCAGCGCGGGTACGCACCAGCCAAGTTCCATCGCCGATTTCGTCCAATGCATTTTGAGCGTCAGCTATATCGGCATTCAGACGTTCGATGCGTGCCTGCGCATTTTCCTTATCGTCCGAGGCTGAACTCAGAGCATCGCCTACCGCCTTTGCGGTAGCAACAAGCTTTTGCGCAAGTTCAGGATTGCTGTTTATCAGGGCCGCTGCTGCCGCCGTCTGTTTGGCACGCATTGCAGCATCTTCTGCAAGCTCTGTGCGGGTGCCTATAACACTTTCAAAGCTGTTCATAAATGCTTGCGCAGAATCGATTTCCTGCTTGCCCTGTTCACGCAATTCATCCGCTCGCAGAGATGCGCGCTCATCGCCCAGCGTTTCTAATTTGGCCGTCATATCGTCGATAAGCGTCGTATACTCATTGCTAAATGTATCCAATTGCGCCGCGTCTTGAACCAGCAAATAGCAATCCGTGTAGAAGTCCATGGTAAGAAATTCATTCCTCACGAATGCCTGAAGCGCAACCGAGCCTGTTCCGGCTGTAGACGGCTCACGCTCGACGGATATGCACATCGGGCTTTCGACGATGCCTACAACGCGCAGTGTATTGCTGGAGGCATATTCCGATGCAGAATCATTTGAGTTTTCGGCAAGCGTCAGTGTATCGCCGATTTGCGGCGCATTTAGCGTATACCGCCCCGCCGA
>ENA-ORSL01001041-ORSL01001041.1-human-gut-metagenome-genome-assembly--contig:-NODE-1041-length-25028-cov-6.495055_pt1 | contig 25028 bp, 18 predicted proteins | sample MGYA00242190_ERZ509157 | MGnify/ENA primary metagenome ERZ509157 (study PRJEB26280, sample SAMEA2338664) | human gut metagenome | biome: human gut; feature: human-associated habitat; material: faeces...
ATTGCTTATCGCAGTAAGAAGAGAAATAGTTACTTGGTCTCGCCGTGCAGCTTCTTCTGCAGCCAGTCCTTGCCGTCCACATAGCGGGACACGATGAAGGACACCACATAGTCGCCGGCGGAGTTGACCATGGTGGCAGGGGGATCCACCAGGTTGCCGATGGCCAGGGCGATGGGGTAGGCCACAGCCAGCTGGTCGGGGAAGAAGATGGTGCACACCACCAGCTCGCCGGTGCCGCCGCCGCCGGGGATACCGCTCATAGCCACGGAGGAGAACACCGCCACAATGATGGCCAGGATGGCCTTGTCGGTGGAGAAGTCCATGCCGAACACGCTGAACAGGAACGCCACCTTGATGATGGCGGACATGGCGGAGCCGTCCATATGCATCGTCGCGCCCATGGGCAGCACGATGTCGCTGACATCCTTGCTGATGCCGGTCTCCTCGGCCACCTCCATGTTGGTGGGGATGGTGGCCACGCTGGAGCAGGTGCCGAAGGACACCGCCGCGGGCCGGAACAGCTTGGAGAACATGATCTTTGCGCCGCCTCTGCCGCCGCCGAACCGGGCATAGATGGGGAAGAAGATGAACATGTAGGCGAAGCTCATCACATAGTAGATCACCAGCGTGCGGCTGTAGTCGCGGATCAGCTCGGGGCCGTAGGTAGCCACCAGGCTGGCAAAGAAGCCGAAGAAGCCGACGGGTGCGTAGTAGGTGATGATCTTCACGGTCTTCATGATGCAGTTGGTGATGTCCTCCAGGAACTGGGCCGTCTTGGTCTCCGGACCGCCGCTCATCTGCACGCCGAAGCCGAACAGAACGGCCGCCACGATCAGGGGCAGGATGGCCCGGCGGCTCAGCAGCTCGGTAAAGTCAGGCTTGGTAAAGAAGTTGACGATCATATCGCCGAAGCCCAGCGCTTCGCCGACCTCTCCCTCCACGATGGTATAGCTGCCGTCCACCAGCGGGAAGATGCGGCACACGATGTACATCAGCACACCGGCGATGGCGGCAGTGATCAAAAACGTTGCAATGGTCACGCCCATGATCTTGCCAGCCCGCTTGACGCTCTTCATGTTGGCGATAGCGGAGCTGATGGAGCAGAACACCATCGGCACCACCACGCAGAACATCATGTTGATGAACACGGTGCCCAGGAATTCGATCTTCTTACCGAAGGACGGCGCAAAAGCGCCCACCAGACAACCGGCCACGATGCCTGTCAGCATACACAGTATAAAGCCGTAGCTCTTCAGAAAGTTCTTCATTTCAGTCCTCCTTGTTCACACACAGGTTTGGTACCCCTATTATATAAGCATTTTTTCAAATGTAAATCGGAAAAATTGCCTTTGCATATGGCAAATCCTGCTATCCGGCCGATGGCGCGCGGCCGAACTGCTTCTTATACGCCCGGGAGAAGGTGGAGTACTCCTGATAGCCGCACCGCAGCGCTGCCTCGCCCGAGGGTACTCCCTGCTCCAGAAGCTGTTGGGCCAGCAGCAGCCGCTTCTCCGTCAGATAGCCGTGGATGGTGTAGCCCGTCTCGTCCCGGAACCGCCGCATCATGTGATACTTGCTGATGTAGAACCGCTCCGCCAGCTGGTCAATGGACAGCCCCTCCGTCAGATGGGCGTTCAGGTATTGCAGGATGGCCACGATCTTGCTGTCTCCCGCCGCGGCGCTGACGGTGTCGCCCGCCAGGGAGACCCGGTTCACCTCCACCATCAGTTGGGTGAACAGCGCCCGCCGCAGCAGCGCCGCGCCGAAGCCCTCCTCCTGCTGGGACTGCTCCAGCAGCGTGAACAGCTCCCGCACCCGTCCCGCTCCGGCGTGATAGACGTAGCGGAAATCCCGCTGGGCCTGCCGGAAGCAGGTGTCCAGTGAGCTGCCCTCGCTGGACAGCTCCTGCAGATACTCCGGCGAGATGTACAGGATCACCCGCTCATAGAAGTCGCCCCGCTCCACCACGGGCCGGTGGATGCTGCCCCGGCCCACCAGCACATAGTCTCCCGGCTGCAGGGTGTACCGCTCGCCCTCGATGGCGTATCCGGCCCGCCCCGCCAGCAGCATGATGATCTTGTGAAAGCTGTGATAGTGATAGGCGATCTCCTCGTGCCGGTCGTCCGCCAGATGGAACAGCCGGAACGGCTCGTTCAGATAGCCCCTCTTTTCATAAGGTAAAGGCTCCATGCCGCACCTCCCGCACTTTTTGCTGTTATCTTATCACATACTATGCAAAAAGTGCAATTCCTATTTCAGAGATTTTTCTGCATCTTACGGAATATACGCATAAATATTCATTTATACATATTCGATATTGGCGAAAGTGCTGCGAAAAACAGAAAAACCGGTGAAATAAAGAAGCAAAACCACCAAAAACACCAAAGGTGATGAAAAAATATTCAAAAAACAGTTGACTTATATGCATAATGGGTGTATAGTATCCACTGTCAACAGGAGTTGACCACTCGTATCGTTCCTCCGCCTCCGGAAACAGGAAGGCCGGAGCGGAGCCAACAAAGTATTTTGAAAGGAAATGAAAAAGATGAAAAAGTTTCTGGCATTGATGCTGGCCATGCTGATGGCGCTGAGCCTGGTGGCCTGCGGCGGCGGTAATAACGCTGCTGACGATAACAACGCAAACGGCGACGCTGCCAACACCGACGAGTCTCTGGTGGTTCTGGAGAACGTGGTGGACTGGGGCGAGACCGAGCCTTACCGTGTTCTGGTGCAGAAGGGCGACCCCAAGGGCCTGCTGGAGGGCATCAACAAGGCCATCGCTGAGCTGACCGCCAACGACGGCGCCCTGATCAAGGAGATCGAGAACAAGGTCGCCTCGCAGGAGACCTACACCCCCGACGCTGTGGCCTCCGACCTGGCTCCCGCCGATGACGCCGCCGCTTCCAGCGACAAGCCCGTCCTGGTGCTGGGCACCAGCCCCGACTATCCTCCCTATGAGTTCTTTGCCGACGCCGCTATGACCGAGTATGCCGGCATCGACGTGGAGGTCGCCAAGTACATTGCCGACTCCATGGGCATGGAGCTGCAGATCGAGTCCATGAACTTCGATAACCTGGTCACCTCTCTGAGCAACGGCGACTTCGACATGGTGCTGGCCGCCTGCGAGTACACCGAAGAGCGTGCTCTGGCCTGCGACTTCTCCGATCCCTACTACACCGACCTGCCTCCCGTCATTCTGGTGAAGGCTTCCGACGCTGACAAGTACAAGACCGTGGACGATATCAACCAGGCTTCCGTCATCATCGGCGCCCAGAAGAACACCACCAAGGCCATGGCCGCCGCCGATATGTTCCCCGAGGCTGCCAACGGCATGGTGCTGGAGTCCCTGGTCCCCACCCTGGTCACCGAGCTGAAGAACGGCACCATCGACCTGCTGGTGCTGGACGGCAACGTGGGCCTGAGCTACGTCGGCTGATAAACCCCGTGATCTTACCGCAAACGTGCAGAGCCTCGGCTTTGCACGCTTGCGTGCGCTTTAGGCCCCAGAACATGTGAAAGGATGCTTCGTCTATGTCGTGGAATGATCTGTTTGTGAATATGGACAACACAAACTTCTTCAATTTCTCGTTCCTGCCCAAGTATGGCTCCGCCTTTGTCCGAGGCTTTGAATATACGCTGCTGCTGGCCGTGGTCTCCGTGCTGCTGGCAGTGATCCCCGCTCTGCTGCTGGCCATGATGCGCCTCAGCAAGGTCAAGCCCATCAAATGGTTTGCCGGCGCGTACATCGCGGTGTTCCGCTCTACCCCCATGCTGGTGCAGCTGTCCATCATCTACTTCGGACTGTTCCACTACATCACGCTGCCCCGCACGCTGCTGTTCGGCTTCATCGCCATCAACCGCTTTATCCCCGGCGTGGTGGCCCTGGCCCTGAACAGCTCCGCCTATGTGGCCGAGATCTTCCGTGCCGGTATTCTGGCGGTGGATAAGGGCCAGACCGAGGCCGCCCGCTCCCTGGGCCTGTCCGGCTGGCAGTCCATGCGCCTGGTGGTGCTGCCCCAGGCCATCAAGAACGTGCTGCCCGCCCTGGCCAACGAGGTGGTCACCATGGTGAAGGAATCCTCCATCTGCTCCGTGCTGGGCATGGCGGAGATCATGTACACCGCACAGACCGTCTCCGGCAACTCGTATATCACGCTGGCCCCCTATGTACTGGCCGCGTTGGTCTATTTCTGCATCAACTACCCGGCCTCCAAGGCGATCGAGGCCATCGAAAGGAGAATGCGTCGTGGCGACAAGCAGTAAAGTCCTTATTTCCGTGCAGCATCTGGTAAAGGAGTACAATCACGGCTCCGTCCATGCCCTGAACGACTGCAATCTGGAGATCAAAAAAGGCGAGGTGGTGGCCATCATCGGCCCCTCCGGCAGCGGTAAATCCACCCTGCTGCGCAGCCTGAACCTGTTGGAGCAGCCCACCTCCGGCGCCATCTATTTTGACGGCGTGGATCTGGCGGACAAGTCCGTGGATATCAACCTCCACCGCCAGAAGATGGGCATGGTGTTCCAGCACTTCAACCTGTTCCCCCACAAGACGGTGCTGCAGAACATCACCATGGCGCCCGTCACACTGAAGAAGAAAACCGCCGCCGAGGCGGAGGCACAGGCCAAGTCCCTGCTGGAGCGTATCGGTCTGGCCGACAAGGCGGACGAGTATCCCAACATGCTCTCCGGCGGACAGAAGCAGCGTATCGCCATCGTCCGCGCCCTGGCCATGGATCCGGAGGTCATGCTGTTCGACGAGCCTACCTCCGCCCTTGACCCCGAAATGGTGGGCGAGGTGCTGGATCTGATGCGGGACCTGGCCAAGGAGGGCATGACCATGGCAGTGGTGACCCACGAGATGGGCTTCGCCCGCGAGGTGGCCGACCGTGTGGTGTTCATGGCCGACGGCAAGATCCTGGAGGAGGGTGCTCCCGCCGACCTGTTCGACCACCCGCAGGATCCCCGTCTGCAGGATTTCCTCAGCAAGGTGCTGTAAAAAACGTGAAAGACCGGTATCCGAAGGATGCCGGTCTTTTCTGCTGCTCGTAGATTTTCGCCATTTTTCTTGCCCGGTTTTCTTGTGTTGCAAAGGGGAGTGTGGTATAATATCTTGATTAAAAATCGCCCTGTGCACCGTGCCGGGCGAAGGAGGTACCTTTGGAACGAAAAAACGTCGTCCTGACTGACGCGGACATGAGCCGCCAGCGGGAATTCACCGAAAAAATAAAAGAGCTGCACCAGCAGCGCGGCAAGACCGTCCGCGCGCTGGTGGACACCTTCGGCTGCCAGCAGAACGTGGCCGACAGCCAGCACATCATGGGCATGCTGGAGGCCATGGGCTGCGAATTCGTCACCGAGCCTACCCAGGCGGACATCATCGTGCTGAACACCTGCGCCATCCGCGACCACGCGGAAAAGCGGGTCTATGGCAATCTGGGTGCCCTGACCCACACCAAGAAGGCCAACCCCGAGCAGATCATCTGCCTGTGCGGCTGCATGGCCCAGCGGCCCGAGGTGGCGGAAAAGGTGCGCCAGTCCTACCGCCATGTGGATCTGGTATTCGGGCCCCAGGCCCTGTGGAAGTTCCCGGAGCTTCTCTGGCAGGTCTATACCCGCCGGGGCCGAGTGTTCTCCGTGGAGGACGAGCACGGCTCCATTGCCGAGGGTATGCCGGTGGTCCGTGAGGGCCGCACCCGCGCGTGGGTCAGCATCATGTACGGCTGCAACAACTTCTGCTCCTACTGCATCGTGCCCTATGTCCGGGGCCGGGAGCGCAGCCGCGACCCGGAGCAGATCATCCGCGAGGTGCGAGAGCTTGCCGCCGAGGGGTACAAGGAGATCACCCTGCTGGGCCAGAACGTCAACTCCTACGGAAAAGACCTGGGCACCGGCTACGACTTTGCCGATCTGCTCTCGGCGCTGGACGAGATCCCCGGCGACTATCTGATCCGCTTCATGTCCTCCCAGCCCAAGGACGCCAGCTTCAAGCTGTTCGACACCATGGCCCGGTGTAAGCATGTGGCCAAGCAGCTCCACCTTCCGGTGCAGTCCGGCTGCGACCGGGTGCTGCGGGCCATGAACCGGCCTTATGATAAGGCCCGGTATCTGGAGCTCATCACCTACGCCCGGAAGGTCATGCCGGAGCTGGTGCTGACCAGCGACGTGATCATCGGCTTCCCCGGCGAGACGGAGGCCGAGGCCATGGAGACCGTGGCCCTGGTGGAGCAGGTGCGGTTTGACGCCCTCTTCACCTTCATCTTCTCTCCCCGGCCCGGCACCCCTGCCGCCAAAATGGACGACCCCGTCCCCCGTGCGGAAAAGCAGGTGTGGTTCGACCGGCTGTGCGACGCCCAGAACAAGATCTCCGAGGAGATCCACGCCCAGTATGTAGGCCGCACCCTCCGCTGCCTCATCGACGGCCAGAGCGACGACAGCCGCTGGCCCCTGACCGCCCGCACCGCCGGAGGACGGCTGGTGCATCTGGTGGGCGACAAGGCCGCCATCGGCACCTATCACGACGTAAAGATCACCGACAGCAACACATGGGCGCTGTTCGGCGAGATGGTATAAATTTGAAAGGAGTCCCCCTATGGCAGAACTGACCCCCATGATGCAGCAATATCTGCAAATAAAGGAACAGAACCAGGACGCCATCCTGTTCTTCCGTCTGGGTGACTTCTATGAGATGTTCGGCGCGGATGCCAAAACGGCATCCCGCGAGCTGGATCTGACGCTGACCAGCCGGGACAAGAGCAAGGACAAGCCAGCCGAGGAGCGGATGCCCATGTGCGGCGTGCCCTACCACGCGGCGGACGCCTACATCGCCCGGCTCATCGCCAAGGGCTATAAGGTGGCCATCTGCGAGCAGACGGAGGATCCCGCCCAGGCCAAGGGCCTGGTGAAGCGGGACATCATCCGCGTGGTGACCCCCGGCACCGTCATCGACAGCGCCTGTCTGGAGGAGGGCCGCTCCAACTTCTGCGCCGGTATCTATCTGGACGACGATTACGCCGCCCTGTGCGCCTGCGACATCACCACCGGCAAGGCCCACGCCACCGCCTTTTCCGGCGGCGAGCGGGTGAAGCAGCTCATCAACGAGCTGGGCCGCTTCTCCCCCGCCGAGGCGGTGGTCAACGACGCCGCCTTCTTCGACGAGACGCTCCACGGCTTCCTTCAGGACAAGCTGAACTGCCATCTGGAGAAGCTGCCTTCCGGCCGCTTCCAGATGGAGCCCTCCGAGCGGCTGATCCGCCGCCAGTTCGGCGACGACGCGCTGCACCGCCTGCCCCGGGATAACCCGGCGGTGTTCCTGGCGCTGGGCGCGCTGCTGAGCTACCTGCACGAGACGCAAAAGACCGACCTCTCCCATGTGGACGATTTGGAATACTACCGCCGGGGCCAGTTCATGGAGCTGGATCTGACGGCCCGGCGCAACCTGGAGCTGACCGAGACCCTCCGGGGCAAGGAGAAGAAGGGCAGCCTCCTGTGGGTACTGGACAAGACGAAGACCGCCATGGGCGGCCGCATGATGCGCTCGTGGCTGGAGCGGCCCCTGCTGTCCGTCACGGAGATCGACCGGCGCAGCGCCGCCGTGTCGGCCCTGGTGGAGCACACCGTAGCGCGTGAGGAGCTGATATTGACCCTGCAGGGCATCTCCGACATGGAGCGCCTGGTGGGCCGCATCGTATACGGCACGGCGGGCGGCCGGGATCTGGTGTCCCTCCGCACCGCCATGGAGCGCCTGCCCCAGATCAAGGCCCAGCTCTCCTGCTTTGAAAAGGGCCGCCTGCACCAGTTGAACGAAGAGTTGGACGATCTCAACGATCTGGCCGCCCTCATCGGCCAGACGCTGGTGGACGAGCCCCCCTTCTCCGTCCGCGAGGGCGAGTTTATCCGGGACGGCTTCCACCCGGAGGTGGATCGCCTGCGCGGCATCCTCCACGGCGGCAAGGACGTGATCGTCCGCATGGAGGCCGCCGAAAAGGAAAAGACCGGCATACGCACCCTGAAGATCGGCTACAACAAGGTGTTCGGCTACTATATCGAGGTGTCCAACTCCTTCAAGGATCAGGTGCCGGAAAGCTACATCCGCAAGCAGACGCTGGTGAACGGCGAACGCTACATCACCCAGGAGCTGAAGGACTTAGAACACGACATCCTCTCCGCCAGCGACCGGGTGACGGCATTGGAATACCAGCTTTTTACCGAGCTGCGGCTCCATATCGCGGAGCAGGCGGCGCGGGTGCAGCGTGCCGCCGCCATTGTGGCGGAGCTGGACGCCCTGTGCTCCCTGGCCGCCGTGGCGGTAAAGAACAACTACTGCTGCCCCGTGGTGGACGAGTCCGGCGTCATCGAGATCCACGACGGCCGCCATCCGGTGGTGGAGCAAATGCGCCGCGACAGCATGTTCGTCCCCAACGACACCTATATGGGCGCCAAAGACGACCGGGTGGCCATCATCACCGGCCCCAACATGGCCGGTAAATCCACCTATATGCGTCAGGTGGCGCTGATCGTGCTGATGGCGCAGATCGGCTCCTTCGTTCCCGCCCGGGCCGCCCGCATCGGCGTGGTGGACCGTATTTTCACCCGCATCGGCGCCAGCGACGACCTGTCCGCCGGACAGTCCACCTTCATGGTGGAGATGACGGAGGTCAGCGACATTCTCAAGTCCGCCACGGCGGACAGCCTGCTGATCCTGGACGAGATCGGCCGGGGCACCTCTACCTTCGACGGTATGTCCATCGCCCGCGCCGTGCTGGAATACTGCGCCGACCCGAAAAAGCTGGGGGCCAAGACCCTGTTCGCCACCCACTATCACGAGCTGACGGCGCTGGAGGGTGAGCTGCCCGGCGTCCGCAACTATAACATCGCCGTCCGCACCCGGGGCGAGGATATCATCTTCCTGCGGAAGATCATCTCCGGCGGCGCCGACCGCAGCTACGGCATCGAGGTGGCCAAGCTGGCGGGTTTGCCCAAGCAGGTACTGACCCGTGCCCGGCATATTTTACAGGAGCTGGAGGACGAGGCGGGCAAGCCCCACGCCGCCCCGGTGGAGAGCGACCAGGTATCCTTGGAGGCCCTCAGCGAAAGCGCGGTCATCGACCAGCTCCGCCGCGCCCAGGTGGACACCCTCAGCCCCCTGGAAGCGCTGAATTTACTGTATGAATTGAAAAACAAACTGGCATGAAATCTGACGATTTCATTGCCAAAAGGGATTGCGGCCGACTGCGCGTGTCCTTCGGACACACTGGCGGCCGAGAAGAATTTTTCTGACGCACATGTCGTCAGAAAAATGATTCGATTTTTTCGCGGCGTCCGCGCCGCGAACTCTGCGAGGCTTTCGGGCCGACAGAGTCGTCGGCCCCTACGCAGACCCACCCATAGCCAATTATCACAAGGAGGAACCATGCCGCAGATCCAATGTTTGCCGCCCCATGTGGCGGATCTTATCGCCGCCGGTGAGGTGGTGGAGCGTCCCGCCAGCGTTATGAAGGAGCTGCTGGAGAACGCCATTGACGCGGGCGCGTCCGCCATCGTGGCGGAGATCGAGCGCGGCGGCCTGACCTATATCCGCATCACCGACAACGGCTGCGGCATCCCGGCGGAGCAGCTTCCCACCGCCTTCCTGCGCCATGCCACCAGCAAGCTCCGCTCCGCCGCCGACCTGGCGGCCATCGGCACGCTGGGCTTCCGGGGCGAGGCGCTGGCCGCCATCGCCGCCGTATCCCGGGTGGACATCTTCTCCCGCTCCGCAGGCGAGGACATGGGCGCGGCGCTCCATCTGGAGGGCGGCATCCCCGGCCAGACGGAGCCCACCGGCTGCCCGGAGGGCACCACCATCTGCGTCCGCGACCTGTTCTATAACACCCCCGCCCGGATGAAGTTCATGAAGAAGGACAGCGCCGAGGGCACCGCCGTGTCCGGCGTGGTGCAGCATCTGGCCCTGAGCCACCCCGACGTGTCCTTCAAGCTGATCCGCGACGGGCAGGAGGTGCTGCACACCCCCGGCGACGGGCAGCTTCTCTCCGCCGTCTACGCCGCCATGGGGCGGGACTTCGCCCTGGGCCTGCTGCCCATCTCCGGCAGCGGCGGCGACGTGAAGGTAGAGGGCTTCGTCACCAAGCCCCTCAACGGCCACGGCAGCCGGGGCAAGCAGGTGTTCTTCGTCAACGACCGGTTCGTCAAGTCCCAGCTTCTGACGGCGGCGCTGGAGGAGGCGTACAAGAATCAGCTCCTCAAGGGCCGCTTCCCCGGCTGCGTGCTGCATGTGACGCTGCCCACGGACATGGTGGACGTGAACGTCCATCCCGCCAAGACGGTGGTGAAGTTCGTGTCCGACAAGACCGTGTTCGACGCGGTATATTACACCATCCTGGACGCTCTCAACGCCGAAAAGGCCCCGCAGCGGGCGGAAAAGGAGCCGTCCTTCTTCCAGAAAATGACCGCCCAGGAGTTCAAGGCCAAGGCCGCCGCTCCCGTGGAGGAGAAAAAGCCCCTGGGCAGCTTCGTCTCCCGTCCCGCCGCCCCGGCCACGAAAAATGTCATCCGGGACAGCGTCCCCGCCATGGCCCAGCGGCCCCACAGTGCCGAGACGGTCTACGTCCGGGACGTGGCTGCCCAGCCGGAGCAGCCCATCGTGACGGCCTCACCCCTGACGGGCCGCACCTATGAGATCACCCCGCCCGAAAAGGCGGAAAATCTTCCGGAGGCACCCCAGGCGGAGCCGGTGCAGGAGGCCATCCCCATGCCCCAGGAGCCGGAGCAGCAGACCATGGAGCCGGTGAAGGAGGCCCCGTGGCGCATGGTGGGCGAGGTGCTGAAAACCTACATCATCTGCGAGGATGACCGCGACAACGTGTGGCTCATCGACAAGCACGCCGCCCACGAGCGGCTGCGGTTCGACGCCCTGAAGGCCAGCCGCCAGCCCCTGATGGCCCAGCCGCTGCTGACGCCCGTCACCGTGGAGCTGGAGGCGGAGGCCTACGCCGCCGCCCTGGACAACCTGTCCCTTTTGCAGGAGTTTGGCTTCGAGTGCGAGGACTTCGGCGGCGGCACCGTGCTGATCCGCGAGGTACCGGCGGATATCCTGGCGGCGGACGCCGCCGTGACGCTGGAGGAGCTGGCCCAGAAGCTGGCCTTGGGCCGCGCCGACCCGGAGGGCGCGCGGGACGAGCTGCTGCACACCATGGCCTGCAAGAGCGCCATTAAGGCCGGCATGACCACCGACGCCGCCGAGCTGGCGGCCCTGGTGGAAAAGGTGCAGTCGGGAGAAATTCTCTACTGCCCCCATGGCCGTCCGGTGAAGTATAAGCTGAGCAAATACGACATCGAGAAGATGTTCAAGCGCGCATAGTATCAAGGAGTAATTTCAATGGCCACAGTGCTTTGCGTGGTGGGCCCCACCGCCACCGGAAAAACGAAAATGGGCGTGGCCCTGGCCAAGCGCTTCAACGGCGAGGTGGTCAGCGTGGATTCCATGCAGCTCTACCGGGGCATGACGGTGGGTACCGCCGCGCCCACGCCCGACGAGATGGAGGGCATCCCCCACCACATGGTGGCCGTGGCCGATCCGGCGGAGAGCTGGTCGGTGGCCCGGTATGTGCAGGCGGCGGACGCGTGCGTCCAGGATATCCTGCGCCGGGGCAAGCTGCCGGTGCTGGTGGGCGGCACGGGCCTCTATCTGGACGCCCTGATCCGGGGCACGGATTTTGCCGCCGGATCGCAGGGCACCGGCATCCGTCAGGCCTTGCAGCAGCGGGCCCGGACGGAAGGCGTTGAAGTGCTGCTGGAGGAGCTGCGGAAAATTGACCCCGCGGCGGCGGAAAAGCTGCACCTGCGGGACGAAAAGCGCATTATCCGTGCGCTGGAGGTCTGGCAGGAGACCGGCCAGACCATCACCGAGCACGACCGGCTGGAGCGGCAGCGGCTCCCCAAATACGAAGCCTTGTACATCGGTCTGGATTTTGAGGACCGGCAGGACCTCCGGGACCGTATCGACCGCCGCGTGGATATCATGGTGGAGCAGGGGCTGCTGGCGGAGGTGGAGGCGCTGCTGTCCGGCGGCCTGCCCCGTGACGCCACGGCCTTACAGGCCATCGGCTACAAGCAGTTTCTTGCGGTGGCCGAGGGCACGGCCACGGCGGAGGAAGCCATCGAGGAGGTCAAGCTCCGCTCCCGGCAGTACGCCAAGCGGCAGTTGACGTGGCTGCGGCGGAATCCGGACATTTTCTGGGTGCGCTGGCAGCGCGATCCAAATTTCCCGGAGGGTCTGCAAAAAGCGACAGAATATCTCCACAGCCGTGGTTTATGCTGAATCACGGCGGAGGTTGTCCCATAGAGATAGCGTCCGTACAAAAAAAGATACATAGGAGGACGCTATGCAGAAGACAAACAATTTACAGGAAATCTTTTTGACCCAGGCCCGGAAGCAGAAGCTCCCCGTCACCATGTTTCTGGTGAACGGCTTCCAGCTCCGGGGCACCATCACGGGGTTTGACTGCTTTGTGGTGATCCTGGACAGCGAGGGCCGCCAGCAGGTGATCTACAAGCACGCCATCTCCACCATCGCCCCAGCGAAGGCGGTAAGCTTTCAGGAGGCGGAGGAGATATGAGGCGGAAGGTTTCGCGCTTCCGAGCGCGAGGCACTTTTGCCCGATCGCGCTGTGTAAACACAGCAGATGCTACGGCAGCGTAGCTGCCGAGATCGGATGCTAAAAATATGCCACCGGCATATTTTTTAACGCACCGACGGCAAAAGTGCCCAAAAACGCCACTTAAACCTGCGGTTTAAGAATCCGCGCACGCCAGACATAGCCGGACACCGATGCACTGTACCACGCGTTCACAGGGCATCGTTCTTTGTCGCTGCGGTATGACGAATAGATTCTCTTTCTGCGCCGCTGCCGCTGATGCAGCGCGACGGTAGAGCATAAAGCATTATTGCGCGGCTTTGTGAGCGGCAGCGGCGCTGGAGCAGAGACGAGCCGATAACGAATCGAAAAAGAGAATCTCATGTAAACGTGCGGTATGCAATCGCGGATTTACGCAAAGGCATAGCGCGCAGGAAGTCCAGAAACCTGGGTTTCTGGTTGTCCTTTTGGTCACTTTTGGGACAACGGCCAAAAATGACTCGCTCCGGAGAGCGAAACACTCCCAAAGCAGATCGTTCACATTACGAAATTCTCACACAAACACGCACAGACACACAAGGAGCGGGATATGAAATCGTCTTCCACACCCATCTTCAAGATCCTATCGGCGGTCATTCTGGCGGCGGTGGTGGTCTACTTCGCCGTGCAGGCGTACCGCTATTTCTCCGACCCCATCAACACCACCCTGGTCTACACCTCCACAGAGGAGATCACCGTGGAGCTGAACGGCTATCTGGTGCGCAGTGAGGAGACCTTCCACTCCGACGCCGGAACGCTGGGCCACGCCCTGTCCGAGGGCGAGCGTGTGGGCAAGGGTCAGACCCTGGCCATGGCCTATCCCGACAGCGGCGCGCTGACCCGCGTGGAGCAGCTTGAGGCACTGCATCTGAAACTGGAACAGCTCTCCTTCTCGCTGACCGCCTTTCTGGATCCCGACGCGGCGCTGAAGCTGGATTCCACCATCTCCGGCGGCATCCTGACCTTGCGGCAGTCCATCGTCGGAGGCGATTACAGCAACGCCGACGAAGAGCTGTCCGCCCTGAAGAGCGCCGTGCTGAAGCGGGACTACACCACCGGCACCCAGGAGGAGATCGAGGCCGACATCAAGGCCACGGAGCAGTCCATCCGGGAGCTGGAGCAGTCGCTGAACGGCACAGCCATCACTGCACCGGAGTCCGGCATCTACTCCGCCGCCTGCGACGGCTATGAGACGGTGCTGACGCCGGAATTCCTGAAGGATGACGTGACGGCCAGCAAGCTGAACAGCGTCAGGGCCGCCGACAGCAGCGCCGCCAATGTGGGCAAGCTGATCTACGGCGACACCTGGTACTACGCCGCCGTCATCACCGACGCCCAGGCCGAGCAGCTCAGTGGCCGCTCCACGGTGACGGTGCGGTTCGCCAAGGGGCTGGACTTCGACCTGAAAATGACCATCGACAGCATCTCCCGCAGCGAGAACGGCCAGCGGGTGCTGATCCTGCGCAGTGAGAAATACATCGCCCAGACCACCCTGATGCGGCATCAGGCCGCCACGCTGGTGCTGCGCACCTATGAAGGGCTGCGGCTGCCCTCCACGGCGCTGCGTGTCAACGAGGACGGCGTCACCGGCGTGTACTGCGTGCTGGGCGTGCGGGCCAAGTTCAAGCCCGTGCAGGTGGTGTACCAGGGCGACGGCTACATGCTGGTAAAGGATGCCGCGGCGGAGGAGGACTCCACCATGCTGCGCCAGGGTGACCAGGTGATCGTCACCTCGGCAGAGCTGTATGACGGCAAGGTAATCGGATAAGCTATTACATAGAAAGGGGATAAACTTCCATGTCTATTGCGGAAAATATCGCACACATCCGGCAGGAGATCGACGCGGCGGCCCGTGAGACGGGACGTACCGGAAAGGATATCACACTGGTGGGTGCCAGCAAGATGAACGACGCTGCCCGCTGCCGCGAGGCCATCGCCGCCGGGATCGACGCCTTGGGCGAGAACCGGGTGCAGGAGATGACGGAAAAGCTGAAGGACAACGCCTATGACGGCGCGCCGCTGCACTTCATCGGCCATCTGCAGCGCAACAAGGTGAAGCAGGTGGTGGGCAAGGCGGCGCTGATCCAGTCGGTGGGCTCCCGCGAGCTGCTGGACGAGATCGAAAAGGTGGCCGCCAGAATGGAGCTGACCCAGGACATCCTGCTGGAGGTCAACATCGGCGGCGAGGAGGCAAAATCCGGTTTTGCCCCGGAAGAGCTGGCCCAGGCGGCGGCTTATGCCAAGGAATTGGCCCATGTCCGGGTGCGGGGCCTGATGACGATACCACCCGTTGCGGTGGAAAAAGGCGGCAGCATACCATATTTTGAGAAAGTTTACCGTCTTTTTGTTGACATAAGCCGAGAAATGTACGATAATAAGTGGGAATATATCTCCATGGGCATGAGCGACGACTATGCCGATGCCGTCCGCTGCGGCGCCAACATGGTGCGTGTGGGCTCGGCCATTTTCGGCGCGCGGAATTACAACAAATAATATATACGACTGGGAGGCTTTCACAATGGGTTTCATGGACGAGATCAAGAAGATCATTCACCCGTATGACGACGAGGATTACGATTACGAGGACGAAGAGCTGGAACAGCCCGAGCGCAGCGACAGCCGCAATATCTTTGAGGATCGCCGCGAGGAGCGCAAGCAGCCGGAGGATCGCCACAACAAGGTGGTGAACATCCACGCCACCGCCGCGCTGAAGGTGGTGCTGGTCAAGCCCGAACGGTTCGAGAACGCCAGTGAGATCGCCGACCATCTGCGGGAAAAGCGCACGGTGGTGATGAATCTGGAGTCCACCAACAAGGATGTGGCCCGCCGCCTGATCGACTTCCTGTCCGGCGTGGCCTACGCCGGCGACGGCAAGATCAAGAAGGTGGCCGCCAACACCTATATCATCACGCCCTACAGCGTGGATATCATGGGCGATCTGATCGACGAGCTGGAAAACAACGGCCTGTATCTGTAAGCAGGCATGAGAGAAACGGGAGGGATATACCATGTTGACACCGCAGGAAGTTTCTGAAAAAGTATTTCCCAAATCCTCCGGCTTTGGCAGCGGCTATGCCATGGGCGCCGTGGATGAATTCCTGGACGCGCTGACCGAGGATTATACGGCACTGTATAAGGAGAACGTGACGCTGAAGGCCAAGCTGAAGATCCTGGCCGAAAAGGTAGAGGAATACCGCGCCACCGAGGACGCCATGCGCTCCACCCTGCTGACGGCCCAGAAGATGGCCGCCAAGCTGGTGCAGGAGGCCCAGACGGAGAAGGACAACATGCTGAAGGAGGCCCGGGAGCAGCACGCCGCCCAGTTGGCCCAGCTGGAAAAGGACAAGCAGGAGGCCGAGGACAAGCTGGTGATGGCCAAGCAGAGTCTGGTGGACTTCGTCCGCCACGGCAGCGAGCTGTGCGCCCAGCAGCAGGAGTTCCTGAACTCTCTGCCGGAGATGCAGCTGTCCGCCGAGGAATCGCCCGCCGCCAGCCCCGTGGCGGATATCCAGCAGGATATCATGCACCACATGGACGCTATGGAGACCGCTGCCGCCGAACCGGAGGAGCCCGCCGTGAAGGACGTGCCCGCCGGCTCCGCCATCCCCAACGACTTCAAGCTGAGCCTGGACGAGCTGAAGTTCGGCCGCAACTATACCGGCGAATAACACGCAAAAAAGCGGCCTTGACGGGCCGCTTTTTTACCATCGATCAATAAGGAGAGGGAAGCCATGAGCGAGAGACCCATCATTGCCCTGCTGTACGACTTTGATAAGACCCTGTGCACCACCGATATGGAGGACTATACCTTCATTCCCAGCCTGGGCTATACCCCGGCGGAGTTCTGGCAGAAGGCCAACAATTTCGGCTGGGAGAATCAGATGGACGGCCTGCTGGCCTATATGTACACCATGATCGAGGAGTGCCGGGCCCAGGGCATGACGCTGAACCGGGACTATCTGGTGCAGTGCGGAAAGGGCATCCAGCTGTTTCCCGGCGTGCGGGAATGGTTCGACCGGATCGACGCCTTCGGCGACAGCCTGGGGGTGACGGTGGAGCACTATGTGCTGTCCTCGGGTCTGAAGGAGATCATCGAGGGCAGCGGCATCGCCCACCACTTCAAGAAGATCTACGCCTGCGAGTTCTACTATCGGGACGGGGCCGCCTGCTGGCCCAAGCTGGACGTCAACTTCACCAACAAGACCCAGTTCGTCTACCGCATCAACAAGGGCGTGCTGGAGGTCAGCGAGGATCGGAAGCTGAACGACTCCATGCCCGACGACAGCAAGCGGGTGCCCTTCACCAACATGATCTATGTGGGCGACGGCCTTTCCGACGTGCCCTGTATGAAGATGATGCGCTCCTACGGCGGTCAGGCCATCGCCGTGTATCAGGAGAGCAACCGCACCGGCGTGGAGGAGCTGCTGGCCAAGGGCCGGGTGGACTTCATTTTCCCTGCCGATTATCGGGCGGGAACGGGGCTGGATCTGACGGTGCAGAACATCATCCGGAAGATGGCCATCTGCGACGCACTGACGGCGGAGAACGCCGCCCAGATGCGCTCCATCGGCCAGGTGGAGCTGGCCTACCAGGAAACACTGTTTTAAAAAATGCGCCGTCCCGCCGGGACGGCGCATTTGCTTATGCCAGGCCCAGCCGGAACCGCTCGATCATCTCGGCGGTCAGGCTGATGTCATTTTCCCGGCTGGGGATCTCCTCGCGGGAGAGCCACACACCCTCGCACAGCTCGTTGTGGTCGAGGGTGATGTCCGGATCGCCGTCCAGCTCACAGTAAAAGCCGGTCAGCAGCGTGTCGGTAAAGGCCCAGGGCTGGTTCTTGTAGTACCGCAGGTTTTTCACCTTCACGCCCACCTCCTCCATCACCTCCCGGTGGACGGTGTCCTCCAGCGTCTCGCCGATCTCCACGAAACCGGCGATAAGGGCATAGCCCCGGAAGGGGCGGTTGGCATAGCGGGTCAGCAGCAGCTTGTCTCCGTGGGTGACGGCTACGATGACGGCGGGGCAGATCTTGGGGTACTCGATCTGGCCGCAGGCCGGGCAGACCATGGCCCGCTCGACGTCGCTGACCTTCATCTTATGGCCGCAATGGCCGCAGTACTGCCGCGCGCCGTACCACCGGTGGAGCTGCACGGCGGTGATGGCGGCGAAGGCCGTCTCCATAGGCCGCACCGACCGGATGCCGCCCACGTCCACATATTCCGCGCCCTCCGGCACGGCGTCCGGCGTCCGGGCCAGATAGCAGTCCACCCCGTCCAGCGAGAACACATGAAGGGCGTCCTCCGTGGGGATGGCCGTCCCGAACCGGGGGAGGGCCCAGCCGTCGCCGTCTCTTTGCAGCAGCACCCTCCCCTTGCGGACACACAGGGCGATGTCGTGGGCGTCGGGCTTTCCGATGACATAGGTGCGGTCAAACCGGTGGGGCGCGATATCCTGTATCATAAAACGATCCCTCTTTCGTTGCATTTTCTTTGATGGTACCATATCCCACCGCAAAAAGCAACCTTGCGGCCCGGGCGGCGGCGTGCTATACTGGGAGCACCATTGGAAGGGGGGACTTTGTCATGACGAAACAGGAGCTGCTGCAGAAGGCGGACAGCCTGCCCCTGTCCCCGGGCGTGTACATCATGATGGACAAGACGGGACTGGTCATCTATGTGGGCAAGGCGAAAAAGCTGAAAAACCGCGTCAGCCAGTACTTCCAGTCCGGCAGCGGCCACAACGAAAAGACCCGGATGATGGTGTCCCAGGTGGATCACTTCGACACCATCATGGTGCGCACGGAGTTCGAGGCACTGATCCTGGAGAACTCCCTGATCAAGCGGCACCAGCCCCGGTACAATATTCTTTTGAAGGACGACAAGGGCTATCCCTTCGTGCGGCTCAACGAAAAAGCGCCCTATCCCCGGTTCACGCTGGTGAACAAGCCGGAGGAGGACGGTGCCCGGTACTTCGGCCCCTTCGGCGGACGCCACGAGACCCGGGCGGCCCTGCAGGCGGTGTGCGCCGCCCTGAAGCTGCCCACCTGCAACCGCCAGTTCCCCCGGGACATCGGCAAGGAGCGGCCCTGCCTCAACCACCACATCGGAAAATGCGACGGCTTCTGCTCTCCCGACGGCCCCGGCCAGGGGGAGTATCAGGCCCGGATGGCCCAGGCGGCGGAGCTGCTGGGCGGCAAGCTGCGGCAGGTAACGGCGGCCCTTCGCCAAGAGATGGAGCAGGCGGCGGAGAATCTGGAATTTGAAAAGGCCGCCGCCCTCCGGGACCGGATGCAGGCCCTGCAGGTGCTGGGCAAGCAGCAGCAGGTCATTGCGGGCGTGTGCGCCGACACGGACGTGTGGGGCGTATACACCGGATCGGTGCGGTGCGGCGCGGCGGTGCTGCACATTGAAAACGGCGACCTGCTGGGCCGCCAGATCGAGATATTCCCCACCGCCGCCGACCAGTCGGAGCCGGAGGTGCTCAGCGCCGTGCTGAGCCAGTACTATCTGGACAAGGCGGTGCTGCCCCGCGAGATATTGCTGCCGTGTTTGTTTGACGACAGCGACACCTTCGCCGCCCTGCTGACAGGACGGGCGGGCCACAAGGTGACCATCAAGGCCCCTCAGCGGGGCGAACGCTCCCAGCTGGTGGACATGGCGGCCCAGAATGCCCGCGAGGAGGCCGAGCGCATCACCACGGAGTCGGAGCGGGCAGCCAAGGTGCTGACAGACTTACAGACGCTGGCGCAGCTGCCCGCCGTGCCCCGGCGGATGGAGAGCTACGACATCTCCAATCTGGGCAGCGACGACATGGTGGCCTCCATGGTGGTGTTCGTGGACGGCAAGCCGCTGAAGCGGGACTATCGGAAGTTCGCCATCAAGACCCTTACCGGCCCCGACGACTACGCCGCCATGCAGGAGGTGCTGGAGCGGCGGTTCGCCCATAAAGACGACGAGAAGTTCCCGCCCCTGCCCGACCTGCTGCTGATCGACGGCGGCCTGGGCCATGTTCACGCCGCCCTGGCGGCGGAGCGGGCGGCGGGGGTATCCATCCCCATCTTGGGCATGGTGAAGGACGACCGCCACCGCACCCGCGCCCTCATCACCGTGGAGGGCAGCGAGCTGGGCATCCAGCAGTCGCCCCACATCTTCACCATGATCGGCCGCATCCAGGAGGAGGTGCACCGCTTCGCCATCACCTTCCAGCGGCAGAAGCACAAGAAGCGCACCTACCGGGGCAAGCTGGACGGCATCCCCGGCATCGGCGAGGCCCGGAAGCAGGCGCTGCTCAAGCGCTTCGGCACGGTAAAAGCCATCGAAGCCGCGTCGCTGGACGACCTGCGCAAGCTCCTGCCCGCCCCGGCCGCATCGGCAGTCTACGCCCACCTGCACCCCCAGGAGCCCCCAAAAACACAAAAGGACTGACCGCCAGGTCAGTCCTTTTTGATCGCTTTTCTCTTACCCCTTCCCCCTCGTCAGGATCACCGAGCTGATCAGTGCCGTCAGCGGCACCGACAGTATCACGCCGATGCTGCTGGAGATACTGCTGACCACCTCGATGGTCAGATACGACGAGCTGATCAGCTGATAGGGGCTCAGCCCCAGCGAGTAGAGATAGATGATCAGGGCAAAGCCGCTGCCCAGGAAGGCCAGGATCAGCGTGTTGGTCATGGTGCCCACCATGTCCCGTCCGATGTTCATGCCGGAGCGGAACAGCTCCCGCGTGTTCCGGTTCGGCGCCACCGTGTGTACCTCCGTCAGCGCCGAGGCGATGCTCATGGCCACGTCCATCACCGCGCCCAGGGCGCTGATGACGATACCGCCCACCAGCAGGCCCCGCAGGCCCAGCGGCGTGCCCGTCTGCCGCAGCTGCAGCAGGGGCTCCATATCCGTCAGCCGCAGGCCGTCCACCCGGGCCAGCCCCTGGACCGCCAGACCGAACAGCAGCGCCAGCGCCGTTCCCGCGATGGTGCCCAGCGTGGCGCACACGGTCTTGCGCTGCACGCCGCCCAGGATCACCATGGTCACCACCGTGATGTACGCGCATACCAGAAACACCGTCAGCAGCGTGGGTGCGCCCTTCATCAGCAGCGGGATCAATATCCAGAACAGGCACACCAGCGTCATGGCCAGCGCCACCAGCGACTTGGCGCCCACCTTGCCGCCCACGGCCACCGTGGCAATCAGGAACATCGCCACGATCACCGCCAGCGCCGGCAGGCGGTTGTACTCATACACCGTGGCGACATGGCTGCCGTCGGCATAGGTGGAGATCAGCAGCGTGGCTCCGTCGCCCACCTTCAGCTGTCCGCCGTACAGCGGCCCCACATAGCCGTATACCTGCATGATCTCGCCCTTGTACTGGCCGGTTTTCACCTCCGCCAGCAGGATCTGCTCGCCCCGCAGGGCGTTGTCCGCCGCCGGATCGGTAAACGTGTTGTCCGACAGCACCTCCGTGATCACGGCGTTTTCGTATTCTGCGTATTCCGCGGCGTCGATGGCCGTTTCCTTTTCCGGCGCGGCGATGGCGCGGACAGCGAGAAACAGCACCAGCGCCGCGGCCAGCACGAGACAGCTGACGCGGTTTTCCCGCCACCATTGACCCGGCGTGGGCAGGGAAGAGCTCTTTTTCATCCGGAAGTCCTCCGTTTTCGTTTTTATCAGCATAGCAAGTTCGCCGCCCAATGTCAATACCGCGCCGCCGCGGCGCGAAAGCATGATAAAGGTTTTACAAAAATGATGATTTTAGGGGTGGCTTTTGCCGGAAGGATATGGTACAATGTAGCCATCAATACGAAAGGTCTGCTCCGGTTTTTGGCACTATCCACAGTTTGGGACAAGTTTCGCCTGAGATTCGGCACACAGCAAACCCCTCCCGGATATGTGGAACGCCGTCCGCCTGCCCCGCGCAGGTGGGGCGGTTTTTCTGTCTGCGTCGGTCACGGCAAGCGGCCCGGCGATGCAAAACCCGTGAACGGGTTTTTTGTTTCCCATGGGAAACAAAAGGGGCTTCTGCCGCGGCGCGTCCGGAAGGGAAGGGGGCCAAAGCCCGAAGCGGCCAAGTAGGAAAATGAGACGGGAGGTTTATGAATGAAAGGACGAACAAGCAAGCGAATCCTCTCCGCGCTGCTGTCACTGGTGATGCTGCTCTCGCTGCTGCCGGTGGCCGCGTTTGCGGACGATTCAGCAACAACGGCAACTTTGGTTACCGATGCTTCCACATTGCAGGCAGGTGACCAGGTTATCATTGCGAACGCAGCCGCTGACCATGCGCTCGGCACAACGCAAAACAAGAACAACCGTGCCGCTGTGACTGTTACAGCCAGCGAGGGAAGCATTACGCTGACCAGCGAAGTACAGATACTGACACTGGCAAAAGGTACAAAGGAAGGTACCTGGGCGTTTAATACAGGCTCCGGTTACCTGTACGCCGCCAGCAGTTCCAGTAATTATCTGCGGACAGAAACGACTCTGAGCGATAATTCTTCCTGGACGATCTCTATCGTATCGGACGGCGTAGCCACCATCAAAGCACAAGGCACATATACCCGAAACTGGCTGCGTTATAACTCCGGTAACAACCTCTTTGCCGCCTATGGTGGCGGCCAACAGGATATCGCCCTCTACAAGCTCAACGCCGCCACCGTCGAGCCGACCCAGCAGGTAGCCACCCCCACCGCAATTCCCGCTTCCAGTGATATCAAGGTCGGCGACACCGTCTCCTTTACCTGCGAGACCGTGGACGCGGCGCTCCAGTACAAGATCGACGACGGCACATATCAGCCCTATACCGACCCTGTGCCCATCACGACCTCCTGCACCATCACCGTCAAGGCCACCAAGGACGGCATGAAGGACAGCGAGGAAGCCGTATTCAACTACAAGGCCTACGAACTGGTGAACAAGTACGTCAAGGTGGACACCATCGCCGACGGCGACAAGGTGATCATCGTCAATCCCACCAACCTGAAGGCCCTGTCCTCCGAGTACACCGGTTTCTATAACAAGGGCACCGACGTGACCATCACCGACGATGTTCTTGATGGCTACACGGATGCTGACATCTGGACAGTCGGCGTCAGCGAGGATGGCTCCTATACCTTTGCGACAGCCAAGGGTGAAAAGCTGTCCATGGATACCGACTATTCCAGCATGCCCCTGGACAAGGCAAACACCGCGTGGGAAATTTCCGACGCCAAGACCGACGGCTGCGTCTACATCAAGAACGCCGTCCGCGGCAATTATATCGAATGGTTTGCTGAAAAGAGCAACTGGAGCTCCTACGGCACCATCGCCGATACCAATGAAGCCCTGTTTGCTCAACAGTTCTACAAGCTGACCCAGGACAAGCAGTATGTGACCGGCGAGACCCCTGATCCCGAGCCGGAGCCTGAATTCTCCACCATCGCCGACGCGCTGGCTGGCGCGAAAGGCGCCCAGTTCACCGTCAAGGGTGTTGTGACTCTGGTGGACGGCAAGAACTACTATCTGCAGGACGCCACCGGCGGCATCTGCCTGCGTCTGGCCTCCACTACGAAGAACATCGCCTTGGGCGATACCATCATCGGTACCGGTACACGGGCTGTATTCAACAATCTGCCCCAGTTGGACAATAGTACCTTTGAAAAGTCCTCCGGCCTGACGCTGACCGCCAAGGCTGCCACCATCGGTGCGCTGACCGCTGCCGATGTGTGCACCTATGTGAAGCTGACCGGTCTGGAGGTCACCGAGATCTATGACAATAACGGCACGTACAGCAATCCCAACATCACCCTGAAGGACGCGGACGGCAATACCATCCAGCTCTACAAGGCCGTGATCAACAAGGTGGACGGCGCTTGGGAGTACGCCGTGGGCGATAAGGTAGATGTGACCGCTGCGGTGAGCATCAACAACACCACCCTCCGGCTGCGCAACACTAAGACCGGCGAGATCACCAAGGCCCGTGAAAACGGCATCGTCACCAGCCTGTCTGACGGCGACACCGTGGTGATCTTCAACCCCACCAACGGCAAAGCCCTGTCCACCGATTACGCCGGAACCTACTACAATCAGGGCACCGATGTGACGCTGGCCAACGGCAAGCTGACCGGCTACACCAAGGCGGATATCTGGACGGTGGGCGTCAATGCTGACGGCACCTACACCTTCTCCACCGCCGAGGGCAAGAAGCTGTCCATGGGCGCCAAGTTCACCAGCACCCCGCTGGACGATGTGAATCCCAACTGGAAAATCACACCCGTCAGCGGCAAGGACGGCTACTTCTATGTGGACAATACCGGACGGACCGATAAGTATCGTCTCCAGTGGTATGTCGCGAACAATAACTGGAGCGCATACACCGGCACTGGCGACAACTTCGAGCTTCAGTTCTACCTGGTAGTCGATGATACCGCCGACACCCCCGACACCGGCGATCTGCCCACCGCAGGCAGCAAGGTCGTCATCTACAGCGCCGCCGCCAATGCCGCGCTGGCCGCCCAGGACGACAACGCTGAAAGCCCCTCCATCACCAAGTCCGGCGCTGCCGAGGTCACGGACGGCAAGCTCACCAAGGGCAACGGCGCCGCCGTGTTCACCGTGGAGCAGACCGGCGAATACCTGCGCTTCAAGAACGACACCTACGGCTACCTGTGCGCCAACGGCACCGGCAACAACGCCTTCTACAGCAAGACCGCCAGCGAAGACGCCGACTGGCTGGTGCGCACCTGCTCCGGCGGCGTGGGCGGCTATGAGATGGAGAGCCGCATGGCAAAGTTCAGCGGTCACAGCCAGTGGCTTGAGTACTTTGCCGGTGCATTCAAGACCTACAGCATGTACAAGGTCACCGATTACACCATTTACTCCTTTGAGTTCTATCCCATTGCGGACAACGTTAAGCTCTTAAACGGCGTTGTAAACGATCCCAAGATCGTGTTCAACTCCGCAAGCGTCAAGGCAAAGGGCATCGACTACGAATTAAGCTTCACGCTGGACGACCTCGCAGACAGCATCACCAAGGTCGAGGGCGGCTATGATGCAGGATATGCAGGCAGTGAACTTACCGATTTCACCGCAGACGGCAGGACCTCCACCACTGTCATCTCCTCCGACTGGGTCGATCAGGCCGAGAGCTTTAAGATCAGCATCAGCGTCACGAACAGCAACGGTCACACCTATACCGGAGAACTCACGGTAAGCATTGAAGACGTTATCAGCTTTATAGACCTCACTCCGAAAAACGGCTTAGAGACAGGCGACGACAAGAGACCCGAGATCAGCGCAGAGGTCGTAAACGTCGGCGAGGATCCCACCGTTGAGATGAAGATCAACGGCAAGACGGTCGAGGCGGAATACGTTGCCGACAAGACCGTAGCAG
>ENA-ORSL01001042-ORSL01001042.1-human-gut-metagenome-genome-assembly--contig:-NODE-1042-length-24965-cov-7.983220_pt1 | contig 24965 bp, 25 predicted proteins | sample MGYA00242190_ERZ509157 | MGnify/ENA primary metagenome ERZ509157 (study PRJEB26280, sample SAMEA2338664) | human gut metagenome | biome: human gut; feature: human-associated habitat; material: faeces...
GGCGCAGCCCCCGCCGCCGTAGGCGGCGGAAAGCAGGCGGAGCCTGCTTACTTCCGGCGGAGCCGGAAGGGGCTGCGCCCCGAGCCGGCGGTCTGCACTCGGCCGGGATAAAGAAAAATCCCCCCGGACAAGATGGCCCGGGGGAAAAGCGGAGCATAGATCAATCGGTGATGGGGGTGAAAACATTGTCCTTGCTGGTCTCGGCGACAATATCGGTGAGGTAGAAAGCAGCCTGAGTCAGGCCGGATTCCTCATTGTAGATCTTGCGCAGGCTGGGAGAGACCTCAAACATATGGGCCTGTACTTCGGGGCGCATATCAAAGTTGGCAACGCCCTTGACGCGGATGAAGCTGCCATCGGGGTTCATGGCGCAGATCTCCACATTGGGATTGGCCTTGACCTGCTTGTAGCTTTCCTTATGGGTGCCCATGCCGAAGTACAGCTTATCCTCGAAGATCATCATAAAGCCGAAGGGGCGCACGCGGGGCTTATCGCCATCACAGCTGGCAAAGAAGAAACCGTTGCATTCTTTGAGGTAATCGTAGATTTTCTGAATTTTGCTCATGAAAAAGTCCTCCTTAATTGGTGATACCTATATGGTATCACAAGAAAATGGGATAGTCAATGCAGGGATAATAAGAACAAAATGCGAATAAACTGCGGCCAAAATGCAGGAAGGCGTGCCGATAAGTTGCACAAAATTGCATGAAAAGGAGAGAGAGCTGTCCCCCAATGGCGCACAGCGGACAAAATAAGAATCCGAGAGCGGAAAACACTTTAGCAAAATGAATGGCGGCCTGCAAATTCTTTTCGTCAAAATATACAAGTTGGAATGTTTTTAAGCGACAAAGCGACGAAAATGCAATAAAAAAATAGTAGCCAAATGAGAGAACGGTTGCTATAATACTACTAATATCTTCCCCCGGCGTACAAGTGTACGCCTTCGGAGGTACAATCCCATCATTCCATAAGGAGGAATAGAAAGATGAAAAAACTGATCGCGATTCTGCTGTGCTTGGTCATGGTCGTTTCCATGGTAGCCTGCGGCGGCGAAAAGAATCCCCCCCCCACCGATGAAAAAGTTATCACCATCGGCGTGTTTGAACCCACCTCCGGCCAGAACGGCGCCGGCGGCAAAAAAGAGATCCTCGGCATCCAGTACGCCAATTCTCTGTATCCCACCGTTACCATTGGCGGTGAGGAGTACAAGATCGAGCTGACCTATGCCGATAACCAGTCCGATTCTTCCAAGGCGCCCACCGCTGCCCAGCAGCTGGTTTCCAAGGGCGTGACCGCTGTACTGGGTACCTATGGTTCCAGCTGCGCCATTGCCGGCGGCCCTTATTTTGAGCAGGCCAAGATCCCGGCGATCGGAACCTCCTGCACCAATCCCCAGGTTACCCAGGGCAATGACTATTACTTCCGAGTCTGCTTCATTGATCCCTTCCAGAGCGTAGCTGATGCGCAATTTGCCAAGAAGCAGGGCGTGACTAAGGCTGCCGTTATCACCGAGGCCGGTGACGACTACTCCGCCGGTCTGGGCACCTACTTTGTAAAGGCCTTTGAGGCGCTGGGCGGCGAGGTCGTGGAAGTCAACTTCCAGACCGGTGAGACCGACTTCTCCGGCACCATGGCCAGCCTGGCTTCTCAGGGCATTGAGGCCATCTTTGCCCCCACCTCCATCGAGACTGCTCCCTTTATCATCAAGCAGGCCCGTGAGGCTGGTATCAATGGCTGCATCCTGGCCTCCGATACCTGGGACGATGTTTCCATCATCCAGCGTGTAGTGGAAGCTGGCGCTTCCATTGACGGTGTTTACTTCTCCACCTTCTTCATTGAGGGCGATGACACCAACCCCGCTGCCAATGCCTTTGCCGAGGGCTTTAAGGCCTGGCTGAAAGAAGATTCCGCCCGCCTGACCGATAACTCCAACAGCGAAGAGATCTCCGCCGTGACTGCCTGCGGCTACGATGCCTACATGGCCATCTACTACGCCCTGGATAAGGCTCAGTCCACCGACGGCGCTACCCTGCGTGACGCTCTGGCCGCGCTGGATGTTCCCGGCCTGGTAACCGGCGACTTGAAGTTTGATGAGAACGGCGATGCCATCAAGAGCTACGCCATCATCAAGACTGCTACCACCGAGGGCTTTGTATTTGCCGATTCTGTTGCCATCGAGTAATAGCAAAAAAGCTGTAACAGCATGATGTAAAGCTACGGCTGCGCGGCGAGGGAGACCCACTGGGTTTCCCCCGCTGCGCTTGTGGCCGTTTAGAACAAACGGCATGGGTGCGGCGTTCTTTGCGAGGGCTTTGACCCGGCGATGGATGAAAGCCCCGGCAAAGGGGACCGCAGCGCCATTTTTCCCGGCATATCCTTTTTATTACGGAGGCAGTGTATATGCATGACTTTACCTACTACGCCCAGATATTGATCTCCGGATTGACCATCGGCAGCCTGTACGCGCTTATCGCCATCGGCTATACCATGGTTTACGGCATCCTGCGGCTCATCAATTTTGCCCACGGCGATATGTTCATGGTCGCGGGCTTCATCATGATCTATATCACTAGCTGGAGCAGCGGCTTTTTGGGGGCCGGCAGCATTGCCGTCGGCTTGATCTTGACCCTGATCCTGACGGTGGTGCTGGGCGTGATGATAGAAAAGGTGGCCTATAAGCCGCTGCGCTCCGCCCCCCGTATGTCGGTTATGATCTCCGCCATCGGTGTTTCCTACCTGCTGCAGAACCTTTCCACCTATGTCACCGGCGGCCTGGCGCAGGCCTATCCCAATATCCCTTGGCTGCGTACCGAAATTGAGATCGGCGGCATCACCGTGCGGCGGCTGGCCATCCTCACCCCCGTGCTGACCATCCTGTTGGTCATCGCGCTGGTCATCGTGATCAAGCACACCAAGATGGGCATGGCCATGCGTGCCGTGGCCAAGGACTTTGATACCGCGCAGCTCATGGGCATCCGCATCGACCGGGTCATTTCCATCACCTTTGTCATCGGTTCGTTCCTGGCGGCGGTCGGCTCCATCCTGTATTTCAGCTACATCGGGCAGGTCAGCCCCACCATCGGCGCCATGCCGGGTCTCAAATCCTTCGTGGCGGCGGTATTCGGCGGCATTGGCTCGGTGCCCGGCGCGGTCATCGGCTCCTATATCATCGGTATCTGCGAAACATTCATCAAATCCAACCAGGATATTTCCATCTTCAGCAATGCCTTTACCTTTGCGCTGCTGATCATCATCCTCCTTATCAAGCCCAACGGCCTGTTTGGAGAGAAACTGAAGGAGAAGGTGTAAACGATGAAAAACAAGAAAACACGCAATTTGATCTGTTCCCTTCTTCTGGCGGCGGTGCTGGTGGGTGTGCTGCTGTATATCGATAACAGCCCGCTAAAAAGCTCGATGCTCTCCACCGTGCTGCAAAAGGGTGCCATTTACGCCCTGCTGGTGGTCAGCATGAACCTGCTGAACGGCTTTACCGGGCTGTTCAGCCTGGGCCAGGCAGGCTTTATGCTGCTGGGCGCCTATACCTATGCTATCCTTACCATTCCGGTGGATCAGCGTATTAATGTTTATCAGTACTTTGATGGCGGCATTGTGCAGTTCCAGATGCCCCAGATCCCGGCCCTAATCCTGGCCGGTGCGGTGGCGGCGCTGTTCGCGGCGCTCATCGGCGCGCCGGTGCTGCGGCTGAAGAGCGACTACCTGGCCATTGCCACCCTGGGTTTCGCGGAGATCCTCCGCGCGGTGATCCAATGGGAGAAGCTGGGCCCGCTGACCAACGCCTCCAACATCCTGCGCAAATTTACGGGCTATGATAGCATCCTGTTCCCGTTTATCGTTTCCGGTGTATGTATCGCCATCATCGTGCTGCTCATCAATTCCACCTACGGCCGGGCCTTTAAGGCCATCCGGGAGGATGAAATTGCCGCGGAGGCTATGGGCATCAACCTGATGAAGCATAAGATGCTCTCTTTCTGCACCAGCAGCTTTTTTGCCGGTATCGGCGGGGCGCTGCTGGCCATGTTCCAGTTCAATGCCCACGCCAAAAACTTTACCACCGCCATGACCTACGAGATCCTGCTCATCGTCGTCATCGGCGGCATCGGCTCCATCACCGGCTCCATTCTGGGCTCCTTCCTGTATGTGGCGTGCAGCGAGTGGTGGCTGCGCTTCCTGGATAACCCCACCATGATCGGCACCTTTAAGGTTCCGCTGCTCGGCCACGGTTTCCGTATGGTAGTGTTCTCGGTGGTCATCATGGTCATCGTGCTGTTCTACCGCCAGGGTCTGATGGGCACAAAGGAATTCAGCTGGGATGCCATCTTCGCGTTCTTTGGCAAGATTGGCCGGTTTTTCAAAAATCTGTTTACCGGCCAAAAAGCAGTGAAAGGCGGTGCGGCAAATGAGTAACCCCGTTCTAAAGCTGGAAAATGTGACAATGCAGTTCGGCGGCGTGGTAGCCGTGGATAACCTTTCGATGGAAGTGGGCGAGGGCGAGATCGTGGCCCTCATCGGCCCCAACGGCGCCGGCAAAACCACGGCATTCAATGTGGTGACAGGCGTATATGCCCCCACCAATGGCTGCCTTTATCTCGACGGCAAGCCTTATCTTTGCGAGCATCCCACCGGCCGTGCCAAGCATGATTATCTCGGCAGCGATGTGGAAAAATTCGCAGGGAAGCCCACTCTGCGCAAAACGCCGGATCAGATCACCAAAATGGGCCTGGCCCGTACCTTCCAGAATATCCGTCTCTTCGGCAATCTGACTGTTTTTGAGAATGTTCTCATTGCCAAGCACATGCACGCCAAGGGCGGCTTTTTGGCGGCTACCTTCCATCTGAACGGCAAGGAGGAAACCCGGATGCGCCGGGAGGCGATGGAGCTTCTGGAGATCGTTGGTCTGGCCGAGCTGAAGGATGAAACCGCCAGCAACCTGCCCTACGGTCAGCAGCGCCGGCTGGAGATCGCGCGCGCCCTGGCCACCGATCCTCGCCTGCTCATCCTGGATGAGCCGGCGGCCGGCATGAACCCGCAGGAAACGGTGGAGCTCACCGAATTCATCCGGGAGATCCGGGAACAGTTTGATCTCAGCATCCTGCTCATCGAGCATCACATGAACCTCGTCATGGGAATTTCCGACCGCATTTATGTGCTGGAATTCGGCAAGCTGATCGCTGAGGGCATACCCGAGGCGGTCCAGATGGATCAGCGGGTTATTGACGCGTATTTGGGGGTGGATCTCGATGCTTAAAGTACAGGAATTACAGGTCAATTACGGCGGGATCCGCGCCGTAAAGAATATCTCCTTTGAGGTGCCGGATGGCAGCATCGTTACGCTGGTGGGCGCCAATGGCGCCGGCAAATCCACCACGCTGCGCACCATCGCCGGCCAGGTTAAGGCCCAGGCCGGGTCCATCACCTACAATGGCGAGGAGCTGCTGGGCAAGCCCAGCGATGAGATCGTCAAGCGGGGCATTACCCTGGTGCCGGAGGGCCGGCGGGTTTTCCCCGATATGACGGTGCTGGAGAACATGAAGATCGGCGCCTACCTGCGTCATGATAAGCTGGATGACGATATCGAGTGGTGCTATGAGCTGTTTCCCCGCCTGAAGGAGCGCCACTGGCAGCTGGCCGGGACCCTTTCCGGCGGCGAGCAGCAGATGCTGGCCGTGGCCCGCGCCCTGATGAGCCGTCCCAAGCTGATGATGATGGATGAGCCCTCCCTGGGACTGGCCCCCCTCATCGTGCGGGATATCTTCCAGATCATCCGGGAGATCAATAAGCAGGGTGTTACCATCCTGCTCATCGAGCAGAACGCCAATATGGCCCTGCACACCGCCGACCGCGGCTATGTAATGGAAACCGGCGAGATCATTCTGGAGGGCGCGGGACGCGAGCTCCTGGAAAACCCGGTCATCCGTGAGGCATACCTCGGCAAATAAATATTCCCCTGCGGGCTTTTATCCGCGGGGGATTTTTTTGATAAGGGACCTTGCAAAAACGCCGGGAAATGGTATGATTATTCCAAAGAGAGGAAAGGGGGAGGGGCCCAATGTCACCGATTGAGCGGAATGAAACCTATACCAAATGGGAGCAGGATGCCATCACCATGCTGCTTTTGCACCTGTGTGCGCTGCTCATCTGCTTGTATTTGGGGGAGATGGGCTACGCCGAGGATACCGCACCGGTCATCTTTGTGCTGGCAGTATTTCTCACCGGCTTTTTTACCAATGGCTACCTGTGGAGCCTGCTCGGCTCGCTGCTTTCGGTCTTTGTGGTCAATTACTTTTTTACCGAGCCCTTTTCCAAGCTGAGCTTTTCCGGCCCCGGCTATCCCATCACCTTTGTAACGCTGTTTGTGGTGGGTATCCTCACCAGCGCCATGACAGTACGCAGCCGTGACCAGCAGCGCCTGAGGGCCGAAAACGAAAAGGAACGCACCCGGGGCAACCTGCTGCGGGCGGTCAGCCACGATCTGCGTACCCCCCTTACGGCCATTTCAGGGACCATCAATACCGTGCTGGAGCAGCAGGATACCCTGCCTCCCGAGAAGCAGCGGGAGCTGCTGCGAAGCGCCGAGGAGGAATCGGAGTGGCTCATCCACATGGTGGAAAACCTCTTGACTATCACCCGGCTGAACGGTGATGGAGAAACCAGGCTCATCACCCAGCCAGAGGCGGTGGAGGAGGTGATGGCGGGCGCGGCGGCCAAGTTCCGCCGGCGGTACCCCGATTTTGCCGTGCAGGTGACCGCCCCCGATGAACTGCTGCTGGTCCCGATGGATGCCACCTTGATGGAGCAGGTACTGTTGAATCTGCTGGAAAACGCCGCCCTGCACGGGGGTAGAGTAAAGAACATCACCCTGACAGCCCGCCGCCGGAATGACAAGGCGGAGCTCCGGGTGGAGGATGACGGCGTGGGGCTGGATAGCCACGGCCTGGAAAATGTTTTTGATGGGATGCGCACCCGCGCGGAGCAAACCAGCAGCGACCGCCGCAATATGGGCATCGGCCTGACGGTGTGCCGTACCATAGTAAATGCCCATGGCGGGCAGATCACCGCCGCCAACCGCCCGCAGGGGGGCGCCAGCTTTTGCATCACGCTGCCGCTGGCGGAAATAGAGGAGGAAGAACATGATGAATAAGATCCTGATCGTCGAGGACGAATTTTCCATCAGCAATTTTATGAAAACCGTACTGGAGGGCGATGGCTACACCGTGGAGGTGGCTACCTGTGCCGCCCAGGCCCGTGCGGCGCTGGAAAAGATGGAGTTTAGTGCCATGCTGCTGGATCTGGGCCTGCCGGATGCCGATGGGCTGGAGCTGCTGCGGGAGCTGCGGCAGCGCTATGGCCTGCCGGTCATCGTGGTCTCCGCCCGCACCGAGGAAAGCGAAAAGGTGGCCGCCCTGGATAGTGGCGCCGACGACTATATCACCAAGCCGTTCGGCTCCCCGGAGCTGCTGGCCCGCATCCGGGCAGCGCTGCGCCGGGCCGGGCCCGCCGCCAATCTTTCCGCCTTTACCACCGGCGAGCTGACCATCGACTATGATAAGCACCTGGTCACATTGGCCGGGCAGCCGGTGCACCTCACCGCCAATGAATACCGCCTGGTGGAGCTCTTGAGCCGCAGCGCGGGCAAGGTGCTCACCTACGATCGCATCAGCGAGGCCATGTGGGGCGATGCCGCCGGCGGCAACAGCCAGCTGCTGCGGGTTAATATGGCCAATATCCGCCGCAAGCTGGAGCAGAACCCCGCCGAGCCGCAGTATATCCTCACCGAGATCGGTGTGGGCTACCGCATGAAGGAGCCGGGCTGACCTCTAAAACAAAGCCCCCTACCCAAAGCGGATAGGGGGATATTTTGCGCTGTTTACAGGCTTTCGTGGGTTTCCTCACGGCAGCAGGTGATGTTTAGGTTGCCGTTGCGGCAGCGCAGCTCATCCAGGAACCCCTTGGGGACCGGCTCCTGCCGCAGGGTGATGCGGTAGCGCAGCTCGTACAGGGTGCCCATGTTGGTGGTTTTCACCTTTTCCAGCGTGTGGGCGGTGGTGTAGCGCTCAAACAGGTCATCAAACAGCCCGTCATAATCCAGGTCCTCCGGAATGGTGATCTTCAAGATGCGTCCGGCATCCTCCTTTTGGCCGAAGCGCAGCGCGGTAAGCGCCAGCATGGCTCCGGCCAGGATGAGGAACAGCAGCGCCGCCAGCCCCACATACCCCATGCCGGTGGCCAGGCCAATGGCCATAGCCAGGAAAATGGCGGCGATCTCCCGGGCGGTACCCGGCGCGGAACGGAACCGCACCAGGCTGAAGGCACCTGCTACGGCAATGCCGGCCCCGATGCTGCCGTTGACCAGCATAATGACCGCCTGCACCACCGCCGGCAGGATCGCCAGCGTGACGGCAAGGCTTTGGGCGCTGCGGCTGCGGTAGCCAGCCACCAGCGCGGTGCCCACCCCCAGCAGCAGAGAAACTCCCGTGCAGATCAGAAAAGATGTCAGTGTCAGTTCGGTCCCTAATATCGAGTTAAGCACAGCGATGCGCCTCCTTTGAATCATTCATCCGCGCGGGGGCATTGGCCTCCCGGCACATCTCTTTGTAACAAGCGCCGTATTTCGAAAACGAGGCGGGATAAATATACTGAGCGGAAAGCGCCCGGCACAGCCACAGAGGGCAGGCTCCGGGGATCTTGACCTCCATCAGGACCTGATCCTCCGGCAGCAGGCGCTTACCGTCGTCGCCCGCGTCCAGCGTCAGACGATTGCACCGCCAGCGGATGTTCCGATCAAATGTGATCCGCAGCGCCGGGTCTTCGGTGCCCGCCCAGGCGGTACGGTCATAGCCGATATACATGCGGGGCATGGTATCGTAAAAGCGCTGGAACCATTGCAGCTCCTGCCCGATCTGCCCCCATTCGGCCGGGGCGGTTTCGGTGCGCAGGAAACGCTCCGCCTGGGGCAGGGGTGCGGTGACCCGGCGCTTATACACCACGCCGCCGCATTTCTTTTTCAGCTCCACAAAGACCTTATCTCCCGCCTTTGGCACGCCGTAGCAGCGGATGCGCAGCTTTTCTTTATAGGCGGGCTTTTCCAGCGAGGCCCGGATGAGCCGGAAATTATCGGTATCGCAGTAGATGTTGCCGATGGCGTATTCGCCGTAGCGGTCGGCGGTCATGTGCTGGCGCATTTCACCCAGCATTGTTTCCGCCTGCGCGGGGGAGATAAAGTATTTCTTTTCGATGCGCTGGAAGCTGTATTGTGTTCCGTTTGCCATATCGGGCACCCCTTTCTGTGATGGATGCCCATAGTGTAAAGCCGCCGCCTAAAGATTGACTAAAGGAAAAAACTTTTTTTCTTTAGCTTTTCTTTAGCGCCCGGCTTTATTATGGTATCATTGACTGAAGGGAGGAACCAAATATGAAACGCAAATACCATATCCTATCCATTATCATAAGCGCCGTACTGCTGGCCGGGTGCCTTTCCGCCTGCGGCGAAAGCAGCACCACCGGAGGCAGCTCCTCCGATGAAAACACAGCGGCCGCTGTTACCACCCCGGATACCACCGCCGATGTGGAGGCCCCCGATGTAAGCGGTGCCACCACCATCGCCCTTTCCGGGCAGTCGGCGACCGCTACCGGCACCGGCGCGGAAGTGACAGACGGCATGGTGACCATCACGGCGGGCGGCACCTATGTGGTCACCGGCACCATGACCGAGGGCCGCATCCTTGTAAATGTCCCCAAAGAGGAAGTGACCCTGGTGCTGCAGGATGCTTCCATCACCTGCTCCACCGGCAGCCCCCTGTATGTCTATAAGTCCAAGGCCACCACACTTTACCTGACGGAAGGCACCGCCTCCACCCTGACCGACGGCACGGACTACACCTTTAGCGACAGCTACTCTTCGGCGGAGGAGGAAGAGCCCAACGCCTGCCTCTACTCCAAGTCCGACCTGGTGATTGCGGGCAGCGGCAGCCTGACGGTCAATGCCAACTATAATAATGGTATCACCGGCAAGGATACCCTCTTCATCCAAAAGGCCTCCGTCACCGTCAACGCCGTCAATCACGGCATCAACGGCAAGGATAGTCTGACCATCAAGGATGCTGACATCACCGTCACCAGCGGCGGGGATGCCCTGCGCTCCACCAATGACAGCGATACCACCCTGGGCTATCTCGTCATCACCGGCTCCGCGCTCAAACTCACCGCGGGCGAGGACGGCATCCAGGCGGAGACCACTCTGACCATCAGCGGCGGCACCGCCACCGTGACCACCGCGGGCGGCGCGGGTCAAAGCATCTCCGATGACATCAGTGCCAAGGGTCTCAAGGCCGGGACGCAGGTCACCGTTACCGGCGGCACCTTCCAGCTTAATTGCTGCGATGACGCCATCCACTCCAATGGCGATGTCACCATCTCCGGCGGCAGCTTCACTATCGCCACCGGCGATGACGGCATGCATGCCGATGATACCCTCTCCATCTCCAGCGGCACCATTGATATCACCCGCAGCTACGAGGGGCTGGAGGGTGCCAAGGTGCTTATCTCCGGCGGCAAGATCTCCATCGTCGCCAGCGATGACGGCATCAATGCCGCGGGCGGCAGCGATCAAAGCGGCTTTGGCGGCTTCGGCTTCGCGCCGGATGCCTTCGGCGGCTCCGGGGATTACCTCATCCGTATCTCCGGCGGCGTGGTCACTGTCAATGCCTCCGGCGACGGCATCGATTCCAACGGTGATATCGAAGTGACCGGCGGGGAACTGTATATCAGCGGCCCCACCTCCAATGGCGATGGCACCATCGACTGCGACGGCAGCGCTACTATCACCGGCGGCATCGTGGTCGCGGCCGGCTCCACCGGCATGGCGGAAAACTTCGGCACCGCCTCCACCCAGGGCAGCATCCTGGTCAATCTCTCCGGCTCCGCCGGCCAGACCATCACCCTAAAGGATTCCGATGGCAACATTCTTGCCAGCTTCACCCCCGCCAAGGCCTTCGGCTGCGTGGTCGTCAGCGCTCCCGGCGTGGCACAGGGCGGTACCTATACCATCGCCGCGGGCGGCGCCAGCACCACCGTCACCATGGAAAGCCTCATCTACGGCAGCGGTATGGGCGGCTTCGGCGGTATGGGCGGCGGCCAGCAGCCCCCGCAGGGCGGTGTGGGCGGCCCCGGCAACCGCGGCTGATTTCCATTCTCCCAATAAAAGCACCTGTCACACGGCAGGTGCTTTTTCCGTTTTTGGGGGAAAGCCCCTTTACGGCCAGGCGCCAAAATGGTATGGTAAAGGGGAGAGGAGGCGATAGCCGTGCAAAATGCCGAAATGGAGCAGATCCTGGCCCTGATGAACCAGTACGCTGCGGTGCTTATCACCCTGAACGAGCGCGGGGTCATCCGCACCTACAATAGCCCCGTAGGGGATTTTGCGGAATGGCTGGTCTCGCAAAAGCTGGGCCTTCGCCTGGAGAAAAACTCCGCCCGTGGGCTGGATGCCACCGGGAGCGATGGCCTGCGCTATCAAATAAAGTGCCGCTGGGAGCGCACCGATTTTCCCACCCCGCAAAGCCGGGAGTTGGGGGTTATCCGCAGCCTGGAGAAAAACCAGTTTGATTTTCTCATCGCTGTCATCTTTGATAGCCACTTTCAGGTCCGGGCGGCTTATCAGATCCCGCACGAGATCATCCCCCGGTATGCGGTCTACCGCCGCCATGTCAATGGCCATATCCTGCTGGCGGATGGTCTCATCCTGCGGGATCCCGCCACAAAGGATATCACCCACCTGCTGCGGTAAGCGGCATGCATTTACACCGGGAAAGTTCACGCTTTTCTCCTTGTACCGCGCGCGGTTTCCTGCTATACTATGGTCAAAAGGGGCAGCGCCCCTAAAAATGTGTGACAGGAGGTTTTTATAATGGGCTTGTTTGATAAAAGACCCCCTTGCGCCATCTGCGGCGGCAAGGTAAAGGGGCTGCTTCCGTGGAAGATCGAAGGGAACTACATCTGCGATGATTGCCACGGCGTCATTGATGCGCAGAACGGCAATGACTTTACTATGGAACAATTCCTGAAATACCGGGATTTCCGGGAGCAGAATCAGGCACTCCGGGAGCAGTTCCGGGTGGATGAGATCGTCGAATTCGGCTTCCTCAGCGAAAAATTCGTGTTCGATTATGAGCACAGCCTGTTCTGCATGGATAAGAACCTAAATAAGACCATCTTCCATGGCAGTGAGTTAAAGTCCTTCATGATCAGCGAGGACGGCGCCCCCCTGCTGGAGGGCAGCGCCAAGGGCTTTATTCACCACGAAAGCCGGGTCCCCCAGCGCATCGATGAGCTGCTGCCCCAGGTCAATCAGATGCTCATCCAGCGGCAGATGCAGGAATCGATGGAGCGTCTGGCTAACCGGGATAAGGAGGTCCGCCCCAGCTATACCAGCATCGATATCCCCGAGCCGTTCAAGAAATTCTACATTAAGCTGTATCTCCAGCATCCCTATTGGAGCCTTTACGAGTTTGAGCGCACCGGCCCCGTTATCATCGGCGATGTCCCGGATCTGAACCAGTACCGCATCGAGTACAATGAGAGCGTCCAGCACCTGGAGACCCTGGCCAATGCTTTGGCCCGCGTAGCGGGCTTCCCGCAGGAAAGCGCCGCTCCCGGCCAGACCGTTCCCGCCGCGGCTGTTGCGGCTGCTGCGGCCGCCCCCACCGCCCCCACCGATGCCGTCGCCGAGATCAAGAAGTACAAGGACCTCCTCGATTCCGGCATCATCACCGAAGAGGAATTCACCGCCAAGAAAAAGCAGCTCATGGGCATCTAAACAACAAAAACCCGGGAAGCAATTCCCGGGTTTTGTTTGTGCTGTATTTCCGTTTCCCATAGGGGGACAAGAAAAAAGTGAGTTATAATGTGAGTTACAGGGGAAGAAAACCCCGGCATTTTCTGCGCAGACTTGCGCCCCCAACAGGGAGGAAAGAGCGTGAAAAGGGAACCTTCGCGATTTCCTCTTGAAGAATGATATGCAATAGATAAAATTGACAAATATGAGGTTTGCGATGATAGCTGTCAATCCCATAAAGCTGAAAAATGGGTGCAATAGAATTTTGCCATCTCTTCCCCTTCGTCCGTAAGATGATCTCTGATATAATTTGCGTGTTTCTTCTGCTCTGCCGGATCTATTTCAGCATATCTGTGGATGATGATATTGCCAAGGGATTCCTCCCGCAGAATTTCGCTGTATACATCGGCAATGCTTTCGCATTGAGATATGGGAACATCATGTTTGCTCTCCCATGAGTGCCCTTTACCGTGTGTCAGCCCGTCCGTCGAGTCAAGAAGATAAATATAACCCTGCCGGCCCTTGTAGAGGGCTTCCAGCTGATTTGGAAAACGCTCAATATAGTGCTGCTTGCCATCCGCACCGACGCCCATGGTGACAAAGTTTTCATCCCTGCTTCTACAGCAAACCAGCGCATAGCATCTGTCTTCGCTGAAATATGCAACAAAATTGCCGGTAGAATGGGATTTTGAATTTGCCTTGATTGTATGCAGTCCGGAAATACATGAGCCGTGGTAGATCATAATTCCTCCAAAATTTTACTTGTCTAACCCACATTGTATCATGTACGGACGCACCGTGCAACAAAAAGTCCACCGTAATTCTATCAAAATTACGGTGTATTTTTGTCCCCATCGGAGGGAAGGATAGTGTGAAAGGAAACCGTCAGGGTTTCCTTTCGCGTTTCATCAGGGCACAAACTAACCCTTTGCACAGGCTCTGCGTTCCCCTCGGCACCAAAAAGAAAAAGACGCCCATGTGTGCGTACCTAATAAGAAAACAATGAGCAATCGTCAGTAAATCAATGTTTTCATAGGTACAAACGCGGTGTGGAAAGTTCAAAATCAAATACTGACAGAAAAAAAGGGTGCTGATACGCAAGTATCGGCACTCTTTTCCTGTACTGTCCGAGAAGATGTGGTGTTTTGCGTTCGTTTCGGGCGTTCTGCGGCTCTGTGTGACCCGAATTAAGGTGGGGGCATATCTTTTCTCATGCTCCTATGTTCGGTAGCTTACAGAAGGATAAAATTCAAAAAATCAACACTTTTCAAATTGCCTCAAAAAGGCATTGTAACCTAAGCAGGGAAATCCTGTACAGGGAAATCCCGCACAATTAAATACTTATATATTAAATACTAAATAATCAAATATAGATATATCAATCCTATCCTTATCCGTTCCTATGAACGAAAATACAGATAGAGGATTAGATAGGATGCGAAGATGAAAGAACAAAACTGTATTTTTATATAACAGGCATGTATCGATCCGTTATGCACTATGGCTTTTTTCGGGATCCATCGAAAAAGTGCAGCAATAACGGTTGAAAATCGAGGGGTTCTTCCCTTGTCTCACCTTTTTATGGGGCGGGGAGTGTGATCGTATTATCTGCCTACTTTTGGGCCAAATGTGTCCATTTATGGTGTTCCAAAGGGAGCCTTAAATCTGGGCACCCCTTGAAATCTGCATTAGAGGTAACAAACATAATCATTTGAGGGCGCAAGCGTTTTATCCGCTTGCGCCCTCTTGACTACCATACAGCAAGGACACAGGAAATTGTCAAGGGCGGCGGAGCCGTTTATCTTAACCCTTTACTATATTTTGTGGATTTGCTAATTCACAAAATATGTTTCAGTAGTCCTTGATACGTACCTATTTGCTTATTGGAATAGCCTGCTTACTTGCTCGTCAACTCGTTTCTCGTAAGCATCAAACTGTTCCTTATCATATTCTGCTTGGCTATCATAGCAATCAATAAGCTTAAAAGGAACACCATAGTCGCTTACTTTGCGCGCAGTAGGAGAAAGTGCATTGTACTCAAGCTTCTGCATCAGCAGGCCCAATCCAGGGACACTATCCATATCAACATTTTCAAGAACCGAAACCCGGTATCTAAAGAAAACATCAAATAAGCCAAGATATTTTACCAAATGGTATTTGAAAACATTATAGACAAAATCAGCAACTGTTCGTATTGCTTCATCTTTGGTTTTAGGCGGGTTTCGACGGGTAGTATAATAATCAACCATCGACATAAATCCACCTTCAAGATATGAGCTTAATAGTACAGTTACTAAAGAATACTGTTGTTGATCTCCTACTCGGAAACTAATAAGTTGCTTAAGCTTTTCTTCCCGCACAACAGGGAATATCAGATTAAGAATAGTTTGAAAACCACTCCAATGCAAACTTCTGGCGTTAGTTCGTGCCAATTTGGTAGAAACTCGCTTAATTTCTTCAATAGTCCACCAGGGCATACTCTCTATTCGTTCATAAAGCAACAGTTTGTCCTTGGGCCCAACAACTCTAAAGCTGTTAAAAACATTGGTTGGAATTCCTGATGCCTCAACTCGTAAAGATATCGATTCTTTCTCTAGAAGATCCGCCCCAGACAAATACTGATCCTTTGTAATTTGGTAGTCAACATCTGTCTTTGGGGCGTTGATATCATAATTTTTGTGTTCCAACAATTCTGGCTCTCTGTTAACGATATCCTCAAAGCCATTATTTAAGTCGATAACTCTTCCTGAATAATGTTGCTGGAAACGACCTGCTCGGCCAGCGATATTTTTGGCATCAAATTGTCTAAGGTTTTTTGTACCTTTTTTACCCGAGGTAATGATTATATTTTTAGCTGATGTATTAACACCCTCGGTAATTGTAGTGGTCGAAAAGAGGCAAATCAATGCACCACAGTTAAATAAACTGATGATTTCTTTTTGAATATATTTGGGCACAAGGCTGTGATGAATTCCTATTCTTCCTTTTAATGCTTTCAATACAATCCAGTCGTCTCCAAAAGTATTCTGTAAATGCTCCAAAAATATTTCATAAACAGGTGCATCTACCACTGAACATCTCTCCTGAAATATGGAAATGAGTTCTTGGTTGTTTAACAACTGTCTGGCATACGATTCTGTGTCAGATTTTCGATTACAATAAATTATAGTGTTTTCTGTGGGTGAACTTAACGCCAGAATAATATTGGCAATCTTCTGCGTTTTACTCGCTGAACCGATTTCAACCGGAATATTGTCGATGATGTATTGCTGTCTGCTTTTAACTGTTGTATATTCTTTTGAGACGATTTCAAATTGATTATATCGCAAGAAAACAAAACCATTATCGCGAGCAAAATCATTAAAGGATTTATGTAGTTCTGTTTCTGCTGTCGGCAGAGCCATATACGGACCTGCCAGTAACATATTGTCTGTTAGGTTGCAAATAAATTCTAATGCCAGACGATAAGCTGTATCACGCTCATTTTCTCCCGATGTTTCCTGATCGATAACAAAGCTGTTATCAATTTTATAGACTTCATCAATAAAAGCAAAATTGAAGTGAAGGTGCTGATGTGAATCCATAAAGGACAAAAAACGCTCGGGAGTAAAAATGAATATATTCTTCTGAGTAATATCAAATTCTTCTTCACTTAATGAGTGAATGGCATAGTCACTAAAGGCTTCCCAACTACAGAGGCGAGCATAGTTTTCGGATAATAGGCTTATTGCAGGAAAGATCAAAAGTACATTCTGATATTGCATCTTTTGGATAATCTCGTAGACCAAGAAAGTTTTTCCAAAGGATGTAGGTGCAGTTAAAACATAACGGTTTCGCTGCGTGGCCACAAAGCTATCAAGAACATGTTTTTGATAACGATGCAGTTTACTATCACCCCTAATCAGACTAGCATCATGGAACAAAGCACTCATGGTAAGTGAATTGATACTTTCATCACCAATCTCGGCATTCGTGAACTTTGATTTTAGCAGATCATAGTATTGAGGAATACCAGCTTCATTTGCTAAAAATAAGAGCAAATTCAAATCAGCATCAGACAAACTTTCGTCCTTGATAAAGTCAAAGAAACTGCACACTTTTTTGACAAATGTAGCAGAGTCCGCTGTTTGTTTATAACTGTAATACGCCTTAATTATATCAGCGGTTCTTGTGAATCTATCCATTGAATCACACTCTCCTTGATTTGCTTGACTTCTGACAGCGGTAAGAAGATGAAGAAAAGTCGATAATCGAATGTAGCGGGAATGCTAATGCCGATCCGTGCATATTCTGCGGCAATATGATCGATACACTTTTTAATGCTTTGATGATATGCATCTCTGTTAGCTTTTTCATAAGCGATAAATATTGGGTAGATTAACCGTATCCCCCGGTTCTGCATTTCCTGTGCCAAATTGATACTGGGATTTTCAAACCAAGAGTCCAACAGGCTATTCAGCTGGGTATTATGTACAGAGAGGTGATCCCGTTCATTTATGATTGCTATCAAATTCCGATTCAAATAACCATCTGATAACGAGGTTCCCAACTTCTCCATTACAGGGGTTATTGCATCCTTGTACCGCAAATAGAATTTTGCTTCCCCAAACCATAGATCGATATTTCCGTCGCGCTCCAACAAATGGAAAGCATCAAAGCCTTTAGCCTCACTATTTTCAATGGGTGAGTAAAAATATCCCCGCGCAGCAACGACACTTGTTTGGAGAAATACCCGCAAAATCAAATCCAATAATACCTCACCATAAAAGCCATATTTCAATTTAGCAGAGTTATCTGCAGTAGGATTGTACCGGATTCGGCTAAGAATGGCCCTTCTTTGCTCGCGCTCCAAATCATCATAATTGATTTCGTATTCATTTAATGCAAACTCTACAATGCCATTATATATAACTTTTGCAATCTCTTGGGGGTCTGTGTTATTAAAGCAAATGTCATTTTGAGAGGAAAGGCACGACTTGCCTAAGCCACTCTCTTGGTGTGGCAACTGGCATTCAAACAGAATAGCACTTTGTACAGCATTTTTAAGGGCTTCCCGCATAGCCGCTTCCTCCTATAAGTTAATTCCCGGAATTAAACTCAACAAGTTTCTCCCAGTCAATACTTCCATCATCAAAGCAAAACTGTTGTGTAAATTCCCGAACCAAGCGATTCGAGGCCTTCTGATAAGAGGCGTCAAAATCTTCCACATACTTCTCCGGTAATTTATCCATATAACGAATTAGCTTAATATAAAATTCTTCGTCACCTGTTAATTCAGTCCAGAAATCTTTTCCTGCCAGTTCCATGTAGAATTTAGGCAAACCACGATTAGAAGTCTTCTTCTTGCCATAGCCATATCCAACAATAGGAACAAAACGTTTTTTTGCCTGCTGGGCCAATTTGCTTGCGGCCATAAAGTTTTGCTCCTGCTTTTTGCGGCTATCAGCATTGAAAACGCTTGTTCCCGATTTTACCGCAATAGCATAAATGGTGTTATCGCGTTCTACCATAATGTCAACACCCTCGGCTAATGCTTTTTGACCCTGAGCTGCTGCTGTGGCAATAGGTTCAAAAAACACATTACCAAAAATCGTTTCCTCGGAAGAAGATACGAAAGCAGCAAGGATTGCATCAATTATTTGAGCCGCACCATTCATGGCTTTGGCTCGGAAAAGATACGGGTTTTTGCGCTTCATTACAGCTTTAATATTCAAACTGTCCACTTTCTTAATCAGGTTGGTGTAGAAATTATCCAATGCAACGGCAATAGCCTCTACAATAGCTTCTTCGTTGTAAGAATCATTTATGGACATAGCAACTTCCTCCTATTTCAAGCGCAATCTTAAGTTTTTGGTGGATATCTGTTCCTCTGAATCTTTTTGTTTGAATTGCAGCAGTTTGATCCGCAACAGATAGGACAGCTTTGCCTAATGCTTCAGAAAGGCCAACCGGGACAGCGTTACCGATTTGTCGATATTTCTCTGCACTTGTTCCCATGAAAATCCAATCATCAGGGAACTGCTGGATTCGAGCATATTCTCGTATGCTCAAAGGGCGATTTTGCGTGGGATGACACATCATAGTTGCCTTTTGTACGGGTGATGTAACCAATGTAGGAGAGGGCTGATTATAAGATAGCCTACGGTAAAAACCTACTTTACCCCCGCCCGATTCAAAAGCACCTCCCATAGCCATTTGCTTCAAATCGACGGGGAGGTCGCGCCAGTTCCCACCCTCGGGAACGAGTTTTAGAAAAGATAACCGATCTTCGCCAAAAGCAGCACACTCACCACAATCATGCTCTAAATCCCGTATGGTATCTCCCAATGTTTGCCAGCGATAGGATGCATCCTGATGCATTTGAAAATGCGTTGGAATTGGCATGAAAATATCTTCATTATCACGACTTCCAATCAAAACAAATCGTTCTCTGAATTGAGGGACACCATAATTTACAGCATCCAATACGCCGTACACGGTTTTGTAACCAAGTTTTTGGAATTCGGATAGAATAACATCCAAAACAGTGCCCAGTCGCTGCTCTGGATCATTTTTATCTCGTTCTGCAAGAGGAACATGTTTCAAAGGAGCAGACATAATCCCTTTCACATTTTCCATAATGAAGAATCGTGGACGGATATAATCAATCATTCGAATGAAGTCCATAAAAAGGCTTCCTCGGGGATCATTGATGCCTAATCTCTTTCCTGCAGTTGAGAACGGTTGACATGGTGGACCACCACAAATCAAGAATGGTTCGCCAGGAGCCAATCCCACTTGTTCAAGTAAATCCGCCGGATCAATGTCACGGATATCTCCGCTTAAAACTTTATGACCGTTTGCTCGCATGGTTGCAACACATGCGGCATCAAAATCCTGCCCAATAGCAATATTAAGTCCTGCCTTTGCAAGGCCTATATCAAGACCCATTGCACCAGAGAAAAGAGATATCACATCACGATTTTGCAGATTATTCTTAAAATGTAACATATTCATTTTTATTCTCCTATCAAACCTTCTCGCCATCCGGAAGGACAAAGTGTCGCTCAAAAGAGCACCCAACCGTTTCGGCCAAATACTCTAAATCGGAAACAGTAAAGCTTTCTCGTTTCATTTTTGAGTTGAAATTTTGGGGTGTAGTTCCCATGCGTCTTGCTAATTCCGCTACACTAATATTGGAACGCACGCATAGAACTTTTATCTGTTCAGAAATAGTCATCAGGGTACTCCTTGCTAAATTAAAACTTATTTTTGAAAATATAAAATAAAAGTTTTATATTTTCAAAATAGTCCCTTCTGTATATTATGATAGCACATATTAGAAACATCTGCAATAATAAAAACATAAACTATCAAAATTAGGGTTTGGGAGGCATGCCAATTTTGAGTGTGGCTACACTTACTGTGCTTGCTCTACGAGCAAGTATAGAGCAAGTGGGTACTCACTTGCTGTGCTTGCTAATCGTTTCTTTTTCGTTTTATCTCCCTAATTTCGTATTGGAAATTTCTTGTGATTTCTTTCGTAAATAATGGCCAAAACAGGGCCTCCCAGCACCAGTAATAGGTGAAGGGAGGCCCTGATTTTATGAAAAATGATACCGACAACCGAAAGAAATATGCCCCGCCCTTGCGAAGCAAGGTGCGGATCGGAAACACCACCTTTACGGTCAATTCCTACTTTCCCGATCCGGCAACAGATACCGTCAAGGATAAGGTGCAGCGGCTTATCAAAGACGAACTGAGACGATCCCCGGAAACAAAATATCCTCCAACAGGCTGACAAATCCAAAACAGCACGGTAGAATGTAATTGAACTTCATACCGTGTTTGGCTGAAAGATTGGAGGTTATTATGTACGATCAGTCAAACACCGCTGCCGTGCTGCAATTTCCTTATGCCGTCATGAGCACAGAGGCCGTTACTGCCCTCTACTGCCGCTTATCCCGTGACGATGAATTGCAGGGCGACAGTAATTCCATAATCAATCAAAAGAAGATTTTACAGAAGTATGCCCTTGACCATGGCTGGAAGAATATCCGTTTTTATATTGACGATGGCATCTCCGGCACCACCTTTAACCGCCCTGGGTTCCAGGAAATGATTGCGGACATTGAAGCAGGTATTGTCAAGCGGGTCATTATCAAGGATATGTCCCGTCTGGGCCGTGACTACCTGCAAGTGGGAATGTATACTGAAACATTATGGACAAGGACACAAAAGGCAGACCGAGAAACGGGTTGCTGACAACAAATAAAGGCTGAATATCAAGCACCGGGGAAGTGCGAGATATTCAGCCTGTTTTGTTGTCCGGAGTTTCCAAAGGGGCACCCTTTGGCACACGACTTTGTTTGCAAAGTGTAGTGTGTTATACGCTCTGTCGGCGTTGCCGTAAAAATGCCGTTGCCGCCGGGGAGGGCAAGGGCATTTGAAGCAGCAGGAAAACAGGGCTGTGATTGCTTGGCGTGGAGCCGCAAGCGCAGGACTGGTTTCATCAGCAGACAGGGCGTATATGAAAACCCCCGTCCCCCGTCCCTCGTCCCACGCCGGACTTCGGGACAAAATGTCCCGAACTTGTGGACACACTCACGAAAAAGCAGATGGATTTTTCTCTCAAAAATTGAAATGGGCGGGAAGCCATTTTAGGGGTTTGCTATCTCCCCGATAAATGAGAAGTTAAGTTTCGTCCATATATATTTTTACCTCGATGTATTCATGATTTCTTGCATAAGCAAACGACGCTGATTTTCTGATATAGTCAAATATATTTTCGTCTAAATCTTCGTCCCATGTTGTTTCACTGAAAATTTTATTTTCAGCGGTTGGCTTATACAAGATGACTACATGGATTTGATAAAACTCTTCATCATTATTTGAAAACTGTCGTACTAATGAAATTTGAAAAAACGGTTCTTTTGAAAATGCAGTAAATGTTCCAGCTTCAAATAAAACCATATCTTCTTCAAGCGGTGTGCTGCACATCTGCTCAAAAACATCAACTATTTCTTCCACAGACATTTTATCCGTTATCTTATCTTCTAAAAATTTAATCAAGTTCTCCATTGATTTTCCTCCTGTAAATTTCAATTTATTGTTCTCTTATTTCCGCCCCCGCTGGGGATTTAGATTTTTCAGCAAATCTGACTTATCAGTTCTTAGAAATGGGCGGGAAGCCGTTTTAGGGCTTTCCCGCCTTGATTGCCCATTAGCAAAGACAGGCGGGACTGTCAACGGCGGCGCATGAAATGCGCCGTTCATCTTGACCGTTGACTGGCTCGGCTGGCTTTGCTATCTCCCCACAAGCTGGAATTTATCCTGTCAATTTATAATTGTCAGATTCTTTAAGATTGAGATATTCCGGTGTAATGTATTCTTTATGTTTCCATTCTAATTCTTGTAAATAAGTGTCACCTTTTGCACTTATATATTTATCTGTCAGCTCGGTCAATGGAGCAACTTTTTTTACGGTACGGACTAACTTATTATAAATCTTTGTAACACACTCTGGTCGTGGAATATATTCGCCCTGTTCATCATAATAACCAGAAATCACAAAGAGTCTGCTGCGGGTAATCGTTCTGCTTTTATCATCTCTAAAAGAAAATCCGGCTTCTATAACAGTATTTCCAATGGGTGAATAACCTTGAATATTATTGTCATTAAAAGGAAGTATTTTCTCTAATGGAGCCCCTACTTCTGGAACATAAAACCAATAATTATGTTCATGTTCTGTGACAATGTCTAATGTTCGCTTATATATCAGCTTTCCCGAAATTTTCTTTATGATAATGCATCCACAATCTAATGCCACTTGTGCAATCTTCAAAAAGTCCTCATATCCCAGCCAATAGTTGATTTGTTTTCCCATTGCTTTTCTCTCCAAACTCCCGATTTGTTATCTTCTCATTTCCTACCCCGCTGCGGGTTCGGATTTTTCAGCAAGTCCGACTTCTGTGCAATCTTTTTCAGCCACTTCTTTTCCTCGTCAGACAGCTTCCCATATTTCAGTTGGAGCCGCTTACAGATAAACACCAAAGACGCTTTATCCGGGTCGCTGTCCTCTTTGGCGGTTTCCTCGGCGGTCTGCAAGAAATCTTCCAGAGGATTGTCCTCCGGGACGCTGAAAAAATCGTCCTTATGGGCTTCCCGCAAGTCGAGGGCTATCTTGTTTATGTCCTGCTGTATCACATAACGGCAAAAGCTGTCATCATCAATATGGGCGGCGATAAGCTGTCTTAACTGCGGGTCGGTCAAGCCGGGATTGTGCTGTTTCATAATCTTTGCGCTCACAGCGTCTACAATAGCGTTTGCACTCTGCACCTGTTTGCCAGCTATACCGTTCACATAGATTTCAAGGTCAGCCATCAGCCGGGGGAAGTCCGGGTGCGCCGCCAGCTCACACAAGAGGGAATTATCCACCCGCCCGCTTTTCAGCAGTTCAATCATATCATCACTCAAATGCAGGTCTGCAAGATCGGCGTTTGGGTGATTTCTTGTTTGGGATAGCCCCAGCAGATAATCGGCGGTCACGCCGTAAAACTTCGCCAGTTTAATAATGGCATAGTGGCTGATGTCCTTGAAATTATCCCCCTCATAACTGCCCAACGCCGACTTGGAGAGGTGCGTCTGCTCCGCAAGCTGTTCCAGCGTCAGCCCACGCTCCACACGCAGGTCTTTCAATCGTTCTTGTATGGATAGTTCCATGCTCTCCCTCCTTGTCTGTTTATGTTACCTGTTATATCAAAGTTTGTTCAGATACCCGATTTCATCTAATTCTGCCTTAATATCGTCCCATTCACTACGCTTGGGGTTTAATGCAACAATCATCTCTTTCGTCACCGGCATCCCGTCTGCAAGCTGGCGCACAACTTCCAAAGGTAGGTCGGCGGGATAAAACCACTTCCCGTATTCCACATAGGTCTGCGGATTACCATCAATCATGGAGAGTAAATCCTTGGAAGCGTCCTCACCAGCCATAGGATTACAGTGCCAAACAACGCCATCTTCCGTCCAGACGCAAAAAGTACTTTTCATCTTTTTGACTTCTCTGCTATTCATGAGCTTTTGCAAAGTGGAAGGCATTCCATTTGTCAAATCCTCTATCTGAGGGAGTTTTTCTTCCCAGTCATAGAGTTCGGAATCCACACCGTTGATTACACAGCCTTCAGGGGCAAACATGACAATCATGCTCTGGTCACTACCATCGGTGGCAAAGAACGCCTCCTTGCCTTTTCGCCATGCGGGGTTGTAGGTATAGTGGCGGATAAAACTCCATTCCTTCTCTAACATGATGATGTCCAAAGCTGCAAGCCCTTTACAGAAAGCCTTTAGGCAATTTACATTAGGTAATCCAGACAAATTTTTCGTTGAAATCATATCGCCACTCCTTTCAAACTTTAATTGCCATCTAAGTACTTTCATTCTACCACAATTCCGAGAGCGTGGAAATAGGCAGTTTTCCGGGCTGATTTCCGACTTTATGGATATACGGGGCGGGCGGTCATTTAGGTGTAGACTTATCTTAGTTCATCGCTGAGCCGCACCTTGAAAAATGAATGACCGTCCGAAAAGGAATACCCCGGCAGGGGAAGCACCGCAAGGAGCCACTTCGGGACAAAATGTCCCGAAGTCCGGGGAGCGTGCCAACGCTGGAACACGCCGCAGGAATGGGGCAGGAAGCCTTTTCGGGGAGAACGGCAACGGAAAGCAAAATGGAGGAAACACATGAGAGAGAACCCATATAAACGACTGCCGCCCATAGAGCGCAAGCCGGACGGTTCCCTTTACCGCATGACACCGGCACAGAGGAAACAGGCAAACGCCCTGATCCGCCGGGAGTGCTGCTGTTATGAGGACGGGAACTGTATGCTCCTTGACGATGGGGACACCCACACCTGCCCCCAGACCATTTCTTTCTCGGTCTGCTGTAAGTGGTTCCGCTGGTCGGTCTTGCCGCAAATCGGAACGCTGGAAGCAGAGATTTTCCGGGATAAGGAGCTAAAACGCTGTGCGGTCTGCGGCAGAGTGTTCGTCCCAAAGTCCAACCGGGCGAAATACTGTCCCGACTGCGCCGCCAGAGTTCACAGGCGGCAGAAAACAGAAAGTGAACGGAAAAGGA
>ENA-ORSL01001045-ORSL01001045.1-human-gut-metagenome-genome-assembly--contig:-NODE-1045-length-24864-cov-4.466605_pt1 | contig 24864 bp, 21 predicted proteins | sample MGYA00242190_ERZ509157 | MGnify/ENA primary metagenome ERZ509157 (study PRJEB26280, sample SAMEA2338664) | human gut metagenome | biome: human gut; feature: human-associated habitat; material: faeces...
TTAAACTTTTCTTTCCTTTACTCAATTTATTTTATTCTCCTTTTATTATATAAAAAAGTAAGTGGTAACACCTCAGATAAATTTTGCGGCTTAGGTCTAGAAGGGTTTCCCTATTATCTACTAAGATATCGCCATCTTAGCCGTTTCCGTTTAAAGATAATATCTTACTGTCACCAATTAAGAGCCTAGATTACCACTTAGTCCACACTTCAATCTCAAAAGTGTCTCACGAATGAATGCTCTAGAAGTTTTCCCAGACATCACATCTCAACTGTTTATCCTCTTTTGCAGTACTGGTTTCAACTTAAAAAGTATCCACCAACACCGCTCAAGGAAAGCTACTCTGTGTACTTGCTTTTGCATAAGCAAGCCTCGCAGGTTTATCATAACTTACCAAATTGTAAGCATGTCTCCACGGTAAAAGGGTCAACGCCCATATGCCATTATGGATCGCCCTTAAACCTTACTCCCTAAGCAAACCCTCGACTGGGCGTCGCGAGCAAAACTTAAAGAACTTCATCGATATGCTCTTTCAGTAGATTTTTAGGCCTACCCTCGCAGTTAATAGTGAAAACTAGAATAGCACACCACTTACGAATAATATGATAACAAAACATTTATTTTATTTCAAGTATCAAAAAAGTAGTTTTTCGTTCAAAAAAGATTATATTAACTAAATTAATAAATTGACAAAAATTAATCATTTCTTATATATGATTTATCTCTCTATTAAACTTTCTCCCGTCATTTCTGCTGGTTGTTCTACTCCCATTATTTCAAGCATTGTTGGTGCTATATCTGCAAGTCTACCTTCTTTTAGCTTAACACCATCATCTAGCCCAACAGCAACTAGTGGGACTAAGTTTGTTGTATGTGCTGTATGTGGATCACCAGTTTCATAATCTATCATTTGTTCAGCATTTCCATGATCTGCTGTAATTAAAATAGTACCATCAACACGTTTTACTTCTTCAACAACTCTTCCAATGCATTCGTCTATTGTTTCAACGGCTTTTATAGCAGCATCAAGAATTCCCGTATGTCCAACCATGTCACAATTTGCATAATTTAGTATTATAACATCATATGTACCTTTTCTAATTGCATCAACTAATTTATCTGTAACTTCATATGCACTCATTTCTGGTTTTAAATCATATGTTGGTACTTTAGGAGAAGCAACTAATATTCTATCCTCATTTTCATATTTTACTTCATTTCCACCATTAAAGAAAAACGTAACATGTGCATACTTTTCTGTTTCTGCTATTCTTAATTGTTTATATCCAAGTTTGCTAATATATTCTCCAAATGTATTCTTTATAGGATCAGTTTTATATGCAATTTCAACATTAGGAATTGTATCATCATAATCAGTCATACACACAAATGTAAGTGGCATTTTTGCTCTCTCAAATCCAGCAAAATTATCATCTACAAATGCTCTTGTAATTTCTCTTGCTCTATCTCTTCTAAAATTAAAGAATATTACTGAATCATTTGGCTTTACTAACGCAACTGGTTTATCATTTTCAACAATTACTGTTGGCTTTATAAATTCATCAAATTCTTCTCTTTGATATGCATTTTCTATAGCATCCACTGCTGTTTTAGCTGTAAATCCTTCGCCTTTAGTTAACGCATCATATGCAAGTTTAACTCTATCATAGTTAGTGTCTCTATCCATTGCATAATATCTACCAGATATACTCGCAATTTTTCCAACACCAATCTCTTTTATTTTTTCTTCAAGCTCTATTATATATGTTTCTCCAGATGTTGGAGGGGTGTCTCTTCCATCAGTAAAGCAATGTACATAAACTCTTTCTAATCCTTCTCTTTTGCATAACTCTAATAATGCAAATAGATGATTTATATGTGTGTGCACACCACCATCTGAGGTAAGTCCCATAAGATGCATATCACTATTATGCTTCTTGCAATTATCAATAGCCTTTAAAAAAGCTTCATTTTTAAAGAAGTCACCATCTTGAATTGATTTTGTTATCTTTGCTAAATCTTGATACACAATTCTTCCGGCACCAATATTCATATGTCCAACTTCTGATGTTCCCATTTGTCCATCTGGAAGTCCGACATTCAAGCCACTTGTATGCATAACTGTATGCGGATATTGTTTCATTATCGAATCAAGATTTGGTGTATTGGCAAGTTTTACTGCATTACCATCTTCTCTTTCATTTATGCCCCAACCATCTAATATAGCAAGCATAACTAGTTTTTTACTCATAATTTCGTCCCCTCTTATTTATTATAATTTACAATTTTAGAAAATTCTTCTGGATCTAGGCTGGCACCGCCAACAAGTCCACCATCAATATCAGACATACTAAATAATTCTTTAGCATTTGAAGATTTAACACTTCCGCCATATTGAATAACAACCTCATCAGCAGCATTTCCATATATTTCCCTTACTTTTTCTCTTATCCAGCCACAAACCTCATTTGCATCTTCTTTTGAAGCAGTCTTTCCTGTTCCTATTGCCCAGATTGGCTCATACGCAATTATTGTAGATGCAACTTGATTATTTGTTAGTCCATCTAAAGCTTTTTCAACTTGTGTTGTTACAAAACTCTTTGTAACACCCTCTTCTCTTTGTGAAAGTGTTTCACCAACACAAAGAATTGGTTTTAATCCATATTCAAAAGCAGCTTTTAACTTTCTATTTACTGACTCATCAGTTTCTTTATAATATTCTCTTCTTTCAGAGTGACCTATTATAACATATTCTACATTTATATCTTTTAGCATCTTTGGGGAAATTTCTCCCGTAAAAGCTCCCTTTTCCTCATAGTGCATATTCTGAGCACCAATTTTTACATTTGTTCCCGCTGCTGAATCCAAAGCTGTCTTTAAATCTATATATGGAACGCATAATACAACTTCTGCATCCGCATCTTTTACTAAAGTTGGGAAACTCTCCATAAACGTCTTAACGTCATTTGGAGACTTATTCATTTTCCAATTTCCAGCTATAACTTTTTTTCTCATAATTATTTCCTTTCATAAAACCCTATTTATCTAATAAACATGCTATTCCTGGTAGTGTTTTTCCTTCTATAAACTCTAATGAAGCTCCACCGCCAGTTGACACATGAGTCATTTTAGAAGCAAGTCCAGCTTTTTCTACAGCAGCAGCACTATCACCGCCACCAATTATTGTAACAGCATCTTCATTTTCTGCAAGTGCTTCAGCTATAGCATTTGTTCCTTTTGCAAATTTATCTATTTCAAAAAATCCTACTGGTCCATTCCATATAATAGTTTTGTATTCTTTTATTGCATCTGTAAATGTCTTTATTGATTCTGGTCCAATATCTAAGCCTTCAAGTCCATCTGGAATATTATCAGAAGGACATACAACAGTTTCAGCATCTTGTGAAGGCTCCTTTGCACACAAAGTATCAACAGGGAAATATAATTTAACTTTCTTTTCTTCTGCTTTAGCAAGAATTTCTCTAGCTAAATCTAATTTATCTAATTCGCAGATTGAATTACCAATGTTTCCACCTTTTGCTTTCACAAACGTGTATGTCATTCCTCCACCAATCATCAATCCATCAACTTTATCTAATAAATTTTCTATAACACCAATTTTAGTAGAAACCTTAGAACCGCCTAATATAGCCAAAAATGGTCTCTTTGGATTATTTAAAGCATCTCCCATTATTCCAATTTCTTTTTGGATTAGGTAACCACAAACTGCTGGTAAATAATTTGCAACACCTGCTGTTGAAGCATGTGCTCTATGTGCTGTTCCAAATGCGTCATTTACATATATATCAGCAAGAGATGCAAGAGCTTTTGCAAATTCTGGATCATTTGCTTCCTCTTCTTCGTGTAAACGAACATTTTCCAACAACATTACATCTCCGTCTTTAAGTGCCGCTACTTTAGCTTTTGCATCTTCACCTATTACATCACTAGCAAAAGGTATTTCTCTTCCAAGAAGTTCAGAAAGTCTTTTTGCTACTGGTGCAAGTGATTGCTTATTTTTCGTCTTTCCAATATGTGAACATAAAATCACTCTAGCACCATGCTCCATCAAGTATTTAATAGTTGGTAGTGCTTCTGTGATTCTTCTGTCGTCAGTAATCTTAGTTTTTGTTTCAACATCTAGAGGAACATTAAAATCACATCTTACTAAAACCTTTTTGCCTTTTACATCAATATCTTCAATAGTTTTCTTGTTCATAATCTTATCCTTTCCATATAGGCACGAGGAACGCCAGCCTAACTCTGACGTCCCCGTTTATATTCTTTCTTAAATTAACCTAATTCAGCGAAATATTTAATTGTTCTTACCATTTGGCTCGTATATGAATTTTCATTATCATACCAAGCAACAACTTGAACTTGATATAGTCCATCTTCTACTTTTGTAACCATTGTTTGAGTAGCATCAAATAATGAACCATATGTGATTCCTATTATATCTGATGAAACAAGTGGTTCTTCTGTATATCCGAAAGATTCAGAAGCAGCAGCTTTCATTGCCGCATTTATTCCTTCTATTGTGATATCTTCACCTTTAACAACAGCTGTTAAAATTGTTGTTGAACCTGTTGGAACTGGAACTCTTTGTGCAGAACCAATAAGCTTGCCATTTAATTCTGGAATTACAAGGCCGATTGCTTTAGCAGCACCAGTTGAATTTGGAACTATACTCATAGCAGCAGCTCTTGCTCTTCTTAAATCTCCTTTTCTATGTGGACCGTCAAGTAGCATTTGATCTCCTGTGTATGCATGAATTGTAGACATTATACCAGATTGAATTGGTGCATATTTATTAAGTGTATTTGCCATTGGAGCCAAACAGTTTGTTGTACATGATGCAGCAGAAATTATCTTATCATCTGGTGTTAATATTTTTTCATTAACTCCATATACAACTGTTGGTAAGTCTTTACCAGCAGGAGCTGATATAACAACCTTTTTAGCACCAGCTCTTAAATGAGCTTCTGCTTTTTCTTTTGAAGTATAGAAACCAGTGCACTCAAGAACAACGTCAACACCGATTTCACCCCAAGGAAGTTCTTCTGCATTTGGCTTTGCATATATTTTAATTTCTTTGCCATCAACTGTGATAGAATCCTCACCTGCGAATACTGTATCTGCTTTTGCATATCTTCCTTGTGCTGAATCATATTTTAATAAATGAGCTAACATTGTTGGGCTTGTTAAATCGTTTATTGCAACAATTTCATATCCCTCTGCTCCAAACATTTGTCTGAATGCTAGACGTCCTATACGTCCAAATCCATTTATAGCTACTTTTACTACTGACATAATTTTATTCCTCCTTTAAAATTTCTTCAAAAGTTATTTTATATCATTATCCCACGATTAGCAACATTTTATTATAGAATTTTTAATGGCATATTCCTATTGATTTTCTAACACTCAAGACACTTATGCGGTACATAAAAAGTTGCTTTTTTCTATTGTATAACAAAAGGGCTAGTCTGAACTGGTCGTTCAAACTAGCCTTTTATGAAAAGTTAAAGTTCTTGAAAATTCAAGATCTCAACCGTAACAGTCCCAAGCGGAATTTCATTAATTCCAGCAAAGTACCGCTGAAGTTCTCTTTGCAGACTTTTCTTGTCTACAACCTCCTCGTTTCCGAGGAAAACGTTCCTAACCCCATGAATTGGAGCATGTGAAGACAATTCATCACTACTCACAAAGTTCAAAAGAAACTCAACTCGGTATTCTTGGTACATCCTCTGTTCCATTATCTTGTTCCCTCCTAATATATAAGTCCGAAACTATTGTATAAAATTAACCGACACTATGATTATACTACTATTACCACTTTTTGTCAACGTTTTTTACATTATTTACACTTTTTATGTCGACAAAATATGGCAAAACTAACAATATTTTTCACAAAATTTCTCTTGCAAAATTTATAAACATAGTTTATACTAATTGAAGTGAGAATAATTTATGCCCGAGTGGCGGAATTGGCAGACGCACACGACTCAAAATCGTGCGGGAAACCATGCGGGTTCAAGTCCCGCCTTGGGCACCACATCAAAAGCTGTTTGAATTTTCAAGCAGCTTTTTTTCGATAGATTTTTAACTTTCTTATGACAAAAGATTTTTCGGTGTATTGACAGCATCCGCACTTTTATGTATAATCATTATGTTGTTTTTTACTTTAACTGACCGACCATAATTAAGGAGGGTAACGTCTATGTGGTACGACATGAGAAGACTTAACAAACTGCGTTTTGTTCTCAACGTTGTAACTTTTGTTTTGTGCCTTTTACTTCTTGTAATACGTTTTTTTAGGCCAAGAATTTTACTTCTGCCAATTATGTCTAGTTCTATACTGCTGTTAATAACCTTTGAATTGATTATTAATAAAAAGATGAATAATAAAATGACAATGCATTGGGTTCTCTTTAGTTTGTTTTTAATGATTACCATCCTAGACTTCATTTTGTTCTTTGGGTTTGTTGGATAAATATATATGTTCTTGATATATACTATTAAAATGTAATTGTTTTAATAACATAAAAACCTTCTCGCTAACGGGAAGGTTTTTTACTATATAATAAACTTTCTTTCATTCATAAATTCTCAATAGTTTAAAGATTGAAAATTAAAAACTTTTTTCTTATTTCAATAATTCTGTTAATGGCTCTACATGATATATATCAAGTATACTCATTGCTCTAGTTATGCATACATATAACAACTTTGTATCTACTTCAGATTTTGAATAATTATTAGTATCCGCATCTGTTATAATTACCGAATCAAACTCAAGACCTTTTGATAAGTATGATGGAACAATACTTATTCCACCAGCATATTCTGAATCCGAGTCACTAATTACATGTATTTCGTCAATGCCCAATTCTTTTTTCAATCTTTCACAGTCCTCAACAGTTTTGCAAATCAAAGCTATATTTTTTAACCCATTTTCTTTAAATTCCTTAAGTCTTTCTTTTATTCTGTTTACCATATCTTCTCTATTTTCAAACTCTTTAATTGTGACTGGTGCACCATTCTTCATTACTGGTTCACCAAGAGAACAATTTAATTTTTCTATAAGATGAGATATTACTTTGTTAGCAACATTCATTATCTCTTCTGTGGTTCTGTATGTCTTTTTTAGTGTAAGATATTGCGGCTCTATCTGTTCATCAAAAACTATACTCATTGTTTTTTGCCAGTTTTCTGTTCCTCTGTAGTAATATATTCCTTGTGCTAAGTCTCCAAGTATAGTTAGTGAACTACTTTTAACTATCTTTTTGAAAATATAAAACTGAAATTCGCTAAAATCTTGTGCTTCGTCTATTACTATGTGTTTTAATTCAAATTTAGTCTTTATCCCGTGAACCATGTATTTTATATACATCAATGGTGCAATATCTTCCATTTCAATTTTGCCTTTTCTTCTCGATTCTCTAAAAGAATTTATTATATACTTTATCTGTTCTTTAGGAATTCTACCTTCTGCAAACTGCTCCAAGTAGTGCTCAATAAATTCAGAATAATACTTTATTGGCTCAAGTATCTTTTGCACGCCAAAATATTTTTGAATTCGTTTTTTCACATCCTTGGTTACTTCCTTCATAAGCTTGTCTGCCTCTTCGTATTCTGTACGAATTAGCGAATATCTTATCTCCTCATTTTCCTCTTCACGTTTTATTTTTGCTACTTTATAATCACGATCTTCTTCTATATCTTTTAGTATCTCTCCACTTCTCATGAGTACTGTATTTTTTATATGTTTAGATATTTCTTCTATTCTTCTACATATTGGAAGATTGTTATATTCTCTGTAAAAAAGATGAGCTATGTCTTTGCTAGACATAAATGTATATTTACCAATAGTAAAGTCCTCTGTTGGTAGAACTCTTTTTTCAATTTCATAGATATATTCATCTAAAACATTTTTATATCGTATAGATGACTTAAATCTTGAGGCTTCTTCGATTGTTTTGCAAAACTCTCTTTCTTTTTCAGTTTTATTATTATTTATTATTCTTGCTAACTTTTTGTTTGGCTCTTCTATTTCAAAAGTAGAGCCTATTACATCAAATGCAATTTCCTCATAAGTGCTTTGACCAACTCTGTCAACACCTAGATCAGGCAATACATTAGATATGTAATTTAGAAAGAACTTATTAGGTGCTATTATCAAGAATTCTTCTGGAAAGAACTTTTTGTCATAATTGTATATTAAATACGCGATTCTATGTAGTGCTATTGTTGTCTTACCACTTCCAGCAACTCCCTGCACTATAAGTGGTTGCCACATATCTGCTCTTATTATTTTATTTTGCTCAGCCTGTATTGTAGCAATGATATTCTTCAGTCTGGTGTCAGAATTAGCAGATAGAAAAGGTTGTAACATTTCATCATTTGTTGTGATATCAATATCCATCACATTTTCTAATCCTTTTTCGTTAAAGAAATACTGTCTTTTTAGCTTTATCTCGCCCTTTATATTGCCTGCTGGACAATTGTAACTTGCTTCTCCTAATCTTCCTTCATAATATAAATCCGCTATTGGAGCTCTCCAGTCAATTACAATTTGCTCTAATGTGCTATGGTCTGTTACCATTACCTTTCCTAAATAAAAAGCATCCCTTGTAGTTTCGCCATCTTCTACAAAGTCTACTCTTGCAAAATATGGCTTTTGTCTAACCATTTTCAAGTTTTTAATTCTTTGGCTAAACTTTTCTCTTAGGGCTGCTTTCATGAAATCATCTGCATAATCATCAAAATCGTAATCTTCAAATCCTCTTTCAAGTCTTTCTTCACTTTCCTTGATTTCGTTATCAATATACTTCTGTGTTTTTACTAGTTTTTGCTCTTCGTTTCTTTCATCTTCTTGTGTAATGTTCATAAAAATAACACCTCCCACTTCAAAACATAAGCGAGAGGTATTATATCATATTTGGTTGAATTTATGCAATCAAAACTTAACTATACGCTATACCAAAAGTTTTCCGTTTTCGATTTTTTTAACTTTTACTCTTGATATCTCATTTGGTATATGTGACTCTTCAGATTCAACTTCTAAATAATTAGTTGTATGACCATCATGTTCTCTTTCAAATAGCACTTCTATTTCTTTTCCAATATACTGCTTTGCGAATTCTTCTTCATTCTTATTCGACATTTCAATTAATACATTACTTCTATCTTCTTTTTTGTTGCCATCAACTTGATCTGGAAACTTTTCTGCTTTTGTACCTTTTCTAGGTGAATACTTAAAGACGTGCATTTTTGAAAATTTTATTTCATTTAAAAAGTTATATGTTTGATTAAATTCATCGTCTGTTTCACCAGGAAATCCAACTATAATATCTGTTGTAAGTGCAACTTCTGGTATATTATCTCTAAGTCTTCTTACAATCTCTCTAAACTCTTCTGTTTTATATCTTCTGTTCATTCTTTCTAACGTTGCATTACAGCCACTTTGAAGAGATAAATGATAATGGTTGCAAACTTTATCCAGCACTTTTATTCTTGATACAAATTCATCATCTATTATTAAAGGTTCTAATGAGCCTAAACGTATTCTTTCAACACCATCAATATCGTTTATCTTTTCCAATAGTTCTATTAGTTTAGGCTTTCCTGGCAAATCTTTGCCATAAGATGAAATATGTATTCCTGTAATTACAACTTCTTTGATACCAGTTGAAACAATTCTCTTGATTTCTTCACAAACATCTTCAACTTTTCTGCTTCTTACTGGTCCACGAGCATATGGAATTATGCAGTATGTACAATATCTATCACATCCATCCTCAACTTTCACTTCTGCCCTTGCTTTATCTGTATATGCAATACTTTCCCATTCTACATACTCTCTTTCAGACATTACATCTGATACCTCGGTTAACTTTTTATGATTTTCCATGTATTCTTCCACTTTGCAAACTATATTTCTTTTATCATTCGTTCCCAATATCAAATCTATATCATCAATCTTTTCTAGTTCACTTTTAGCAACTTGTGCATAGCATCCAACAGCACATAACACAGACTCATTATTTATTTCTTTTGCTCTTCTTAATATCTGTCTAGACTTTCTGTCACTCATATTCGTTACGGTACAAGTATTTACCACATATACATCTGCGAAACTCTCATAATCAACTACTTCATAACCTGCTTTTATAAATTCTTCCATCATAGAATTAGTCTCATATTGATTAACTTTGCAACCCAAAGTGTAAAAGGCAACTTTTCTTTTAGCAATCATTCTTTTCAAACCCTCTCTATCTCTACATTTACATCCTATATTACCACAAAAAAGATGTCCCGTCGACATCTTTTTTAGTTTTCAAAACTTCTTACGAAACTCTTATTTTTTTAATGTTATTGAAACAACGTCTGGACGATTAAAAAACCTAAATCCCTTTGTACCTCTGCTAAGACCTCTACTCACAACAAGTTTTGAATTACCTTTCTCATAAACACCCGCGCTATATTGCGGAAAAAACTTTCTTTCAGGAGAAAGTATTCCACCAATAAAAGGTAATCTAATTAATCCACCGTGTACATGACCAGAAAGTGTTAAATCAAAGCCATAACCAGAGTATGCATCAAAAAATAAAGGGTTGTGCGTAAGTAAAATATTATACTTATTCTTATCTATTGTTCCAAGTTTATTCTTTATATAATTTTCAGTTATTATATGTTTCTTTCCACCTTTATAAGAGTAATATTTTTGAGTATAACACAAACCATATAAGTTTATTTTTTCATTATTTTTCTCTATACTTATATAGTCATTGTCTAAAACAATAACTCCATTCTCTTTTAAAAATGCTGTAATCTCACTTTTTAGTTTTAATGATAATTCACCTTCATGATTGCCATATACATAATAGACTCTATATTTTTTTGTTAGCTCTTTCACTAAACTATAAAAAACAGTAAAATCCTTTTCGTTTGCTGTTACCATGTCACCAGTCATAACAATAATATTGGGTGATTCTTTATCAATCATATCAATTAACATTTCATTATTATTGCCAAAACTTTTGCTATGTAAGTCTGAAAGTTGCACTATTTTGTAACCATCAAATACTTCTGGCAATTTAGGTGATTTTATTTCTACGTTTGAAACTTTTGGAATTTCATTATCTATATATATTCTTAGTAATACAACTAATAATAGTAATAACACTATCACAATAGTATACATTCTTTTCCTCCTCATTTTAATCCTCCTAATGCTAAATCAAGGGTGGATATTAAAAAATATCCACCCCAAATTTTAATTTGCCTCATCACTTTTGAACTCTTCTACGCAAACTTTACTAACAAGGACTTGTTCAAATTCGAAGATACTTTCTCTAAAAGTAAGTTTGCGTGCATTTCCTTTGACCAGCTCATACGCATCAAATCTGCAAGGAATAAGAATATTTCCACCATAGAACTTTGAAATGCGTTCCTTCACATTATTCTTATCTTCCTCACGTGCGTGATTAAGAATCAAAGTGCTACAATTAGGATAAATATTAACATGTGATAACATCTCAGGAAAGTATCCATGAGATGAAAAGCCATGAAGCCTTATCGTTTCGCAACGTTTAATATAGTGTTCTCCATCATTGACTTCAACAATCGTACCACGCCCTGCCTCATGCAGTCTGTAACTTGGAGAATCTGGCACAATCCATCCACAGAAAACAAACACATAGTCATCACGCTGAATACAGTTTTCAAAATAATTGACAATTCTTCCACCCATACCATTTGCGGAGGCAGTAACAATCACTCTTGGCCCTTCGCCATGAAGGGTAGACTCAATGTGATCTCTACCAGAATTAATTACTCTAAATTTACTAGTATCAAACGGATTATCTCCAAGCTTTCTAAACCATTTACTATTGTCCTTATTGTAAGAGTTCTGATACACAGAAAGCTGAGTCATAGTAAGAGGAGAATCAACCACAACATCAATAAACATTCCGGCACGTCTAAACTCATTTAAGAGATAGATAAGACCAGCATTTCTATCAAGCGAAAAGCCGGCAAGTACAACATTTTTGTTATGCTTCACAGCATCATTCAAAATATGTGCAAGCTTGTTTATTGACTGCCTCAAAGTCTCAACTGGTTCTTCTGTTCCATGCAAAGATTCAAGTACCAAACAGTCAACTGATTCATTCGGTTCCTCTGTATGGTTCTTATACAAAAGAGCTTCACTTGAACCAATATCACCAGAAAAAACCATATTAAAAGAATCGTCAGAATCCATTACATACAATTCAATCTTACACGCACCATTTTGATGTGTAGTAGGAATGAATTTAGCAAAAATTCCTTCGGCAACTTCAACATACTGATACATTTCTACATTAGTGAAAAGTTTCAAAGTTTCATCTACATCTTCTTTAGAATACAACACAGACGTACTTGCATCTTCAATTTGCGACAATACCGAATCAATGTTTCTCTTATCCTTATGAAATGTATCTGTATGTCTTTCATACCGAATCTTCTTTTCAGCTCTTCTAAGACTCTTCATTGTAACAGAATCATATCCAGCCTTTTTTAGATTGATATTAGCAGCATCTGTAAGCAACGGATTAGCTACACTCTTTACAACACTAGAGCAGTAGATTTTCCCTCTAAAGCCTTGCTTATAAAGAATAGGAAGAGAACCAATGTGGTCAAAATGTGCATGAGTCAACAAAACAAAACTAATCATATTTCCCTTAATTGGATATTCATAGTTAAGTTGTTCGTCGGCTCCTTGGACGGCACCGCAATCTACCATTCCATACTGAATTTTTCCGTCCTTAGTCACTATCTTAAGAACCGTTGAAGAACCAGTAACTTCGTCTCCAACGCCACCTACGAAAAGCAGTTCGACAATAGGATATTTTCCGTCGAAACTTGAGTTATTCATACATTGTCCCCCTTTAAATTATTTTAACAGGAGTTTACACAATTCGCAATTTCCAAGAGTATTTTACAATAAAATACGCAAATAATCAAGCTTTTTATCGAAACATGTCAACTAGTGCAATTTTTTATGTTTACTTCGTCGATAAATTCTACAATATATTTACTATTGTTATTTCTTCTCTATACTTTAAGTCTTCTATATTTCGTTTTAATTTTTCAAAACTTATATCAAATTCTTCTCTATTTCCTGTTTTATAATAATTACAACATTCAATTAATATATCTTCCATTTCATTAACATTTGTATGATACTGAATTGTTATCCAAACAGACTGCTTTTTATCCCATTCATCATTTAATTTTTCTATATTTTTTTGTTTATCTTCATCGTTGTCTTTCTCTAATCCACCAGACATTTTTTCCATAATATCTATTATTTCATTTCCTGATTTTTCGAAGTAGTTTTTAGTTAACAACCCACCTCCAAAAACTATTCCAACTATAATTAATATAACAATAAAATCCTTCATTTCGCTCCTTTCAAGTTTGTAAATTTATGCTGAGATTTTCTTTTGAAAATATGTCTTTCCAGATTCATCACTTGTGAGTAAAAAAGTATCTTCAACATTTGAATTGTTTGCCTCAAGTTTCTTCTTTAACCATACATCATCATACCCGAGACTCTTTAAATTATTTTTGTACAAAACACCATCCATTATAATTATTCTTGGATATCCAACATACTCCGTCTTTATATTCATATCACCGACTGTAACATTATTTTTATCTTGCTTTGGTATCACACTTATTTGTCCACTAGTTTCCAATATAGCATACTCAATATCTTTGATATCTGCATATCCAGCAACTCTCATCTGTTCTATTAAGCCGTCTATTGTGTATCTCTGCTTTTTTAAATTTTCTTCATTTATTTTTCCTTTTGATATTAAAACAGATGCTTTTCCTGAAATTAGCTTATGAAAAAATACTGATTTTATATTCAAATACGAAAGTATTAGTTGCCCCACAACAAGGGCAAAAATTGGAATTATTCCTTGCAATATTGGCGTTCCAACTTCTTCCATTGGTGTACTAGCAACATCAGCTATTATTATTATTACAACTAATTCCACTGGTTGCAATTGCCCTATTTCCCTCTTTCCCATCAATCTAACAGCAAGAAGTACAAATAATGATATGATTATTGTTTTTATAAATATGGTAGCCAATTTTTCCTCCTTTATAATAAAGCTAAATTAATATGATATTTTCAAACTTGTTCACAAGTTATTTTCTTCAAGATTTAATAAAATATACAAATCTATAAAAACCCAAGGTTAAATTCTCACTTTCTTATTGCATAAAAAATTGTTAATTTTGTATATTTCAATGAATATTGATAATAATTATTATAACGAAGTAATTATTTTAAGGAGGATATACTTATGACAAATAAAACAAAAACATTTTCAAGTCAAATGACAGCAGGTAGCATAATAGCTAGATTTATAACATCTGCTATAGTTCTTGCTATAACTGCATTCTTCACACCCGGATTTGAAATTTCTTCATTTTGGACATTAGTGCTTGCAGCTGTCGTTTTAACAATAATGGATTACCTTATTAACATGGTAATTGGCATTGATGCATCACCTTTTGGCAGAGGAATTATTGGTTTTGTTGTTTCTGCAATCATTCTATATGCAACACAATTCTTTGTATCTGGCTATTCAATAAGTTGGATTTCGGCCATAGTCGGAGCTTTAATTTATGGAATTGTTGCTTCTATTGTACCAGGAAAACAAAATCTATAATTCTATAGCATTAAAAACAAGAAAACTGAAAATCTTTGATTTTCAGCTTCTTTGTACAAAAACCCCACAGCGACTTTTTCACTGTGGGGTTCTTTATTATTGTTTTAATATTTCAACTATTTGATCTTCTAAGCATCTCAATTTTTCCATAATTGTTGCTACTTTTTTATCAGTTGTCTCTTGTTTCAAGTCTTCACTTACTATAGATGTCATCTCATCTAATTCCTCACGAAGAGTTTCCATCTTCTCCAAGATTTCAAGTCTAATATACTTATTCTCATTAGGTGACTTAAGCTCTGCAGCCTTTCTAATCTTATCGATATCAATTTCGTAAACGTCTCCTCTATAAGGTATATCAACAGAAATTCCAAACTTATTATCAATTTCATCTGCTAATGCATATTGTGCATCTTCATCACCATGCACCAAATATATTTGCTTTGGCTTTTTCTTAAACGTATCTATAAAATCTAGCAATCCCATTTGGTCTGCATGACCAGAAAAAGCTTCAATATAATCAACTTCAGCATTTACTGTTATTTCTTCGCCAAATATTTTTACATTCTTAGCACCATCTACAATTTTTCTTCCTAAGGTTCCAATTGCCTGATAGCCAACAAACAATATTGTGCTATCTTTTCTCCATAAATTATGTTTCAAATGGTGCTTAATTCTACCGACTTCACACATTCCACTTGCAGATATTATTATCGACTGATTTGCGTTTTCATTTAATTCTCTAGATTCTTCAACTGATTGAGTAAAACGAAGTCCATTAAAGTCTAACGGTCTTTTTCCTTCTCTTATATCTTCTTGAACTTCTTCATCTAAGCAGTCTAAATTCTTTAAAAATACTTCTGTTGCTGATGTTGCAAGAGGACTATCAACGTAAACCTTTGCATTCATTATTTCATCAAACTCACGTTTCATATTTGGATCATCAGTTTGTTTAGTCTTTTGTATTTCATACAAAATCTCTTGTGTTCTACCAACAGCAAATGATGGAATTACAACGTTTCCACCTCTTTCCAAAGTTTTGGAAACGATATTTAAAAACTCTTCAGCCTTGTTTTCTTTTCTGTCATGTAGTCTATTTCCATAGGTTGATTCCATTATTAAAATATCCGTTTCGTCAATTATTGAATGTTCTCTTAGTAATGGTATATCATTATTACCTAAGTCACCAGTAAATACTATTTTTTGTTCTTCGCCATCTTCTTTAACCCACACTTCAATAATTGCAGAACCAAGCATATGACCAGCATCTCTAAATCTCACTTTAATGTTTTGATCAATTTGAAAAATCTCATCATAAGCAACACTTTCAAATAATGATAACGAATCAACTGCATCATCATATGTGTAAAGTGGTGGTAACTCATGTTTACCTTCTCTTTTTCTTTTTCTATTTAACCACTCAATTTCTGATTCCTGTATATAACCACTATCAGGTAACATTATTCCACATAAATCACAAGTAGCTTTTGTAGCATATACAGGACCTCTATATCCATCAACATATAGCTTTGGTATTCTTCCAGAATGGTCTATATGTGCATGAGATAGCAACATAAAGTCTATTTCTTCAGGATTAAACAAAAACTCATCACTATTTAGCAATATTTCCTTTTGTTGTCCTTGATACAATCCACAATCCATAATAAACTTTTTATTCTTTGTCTCAACTAAAATGTTTGAACCTGTAACAGTTCGAGTTGCACCTAGAAAGGTAATTTTCATATGTATCCTCCTTATATATTAATAATATGTGTTAAACTCATTATCTTCTACTATATAATCTTGTCCTACGTTTATTTTATTCTGCCATTCTTAATTATATAACAAAATATTCTATTCTTCCGTTTCGTCATTTTCGTCAGTTTCGTAATTCTCTTCATTTTCTTCGAAGCTCACGTCACCTTGTTCTTTCATCTCTTCCCATTCTTCTTTAGAAATCAATGCTTTTCTTGGTTTAGAGCCTTGTGATTCAGATATTATTCCTCTTTCTTCCATCTGATCTACTATTCTACCGGCTCTTGCATATCCTACTCTAAATTTTCTTTGAATCATAGACGCTGATACTTGTCCCATGTTAACTGCAAGCTCAATCGCATCTGTTAAATATTCATCACAATCATCTTCATCATCTGAAACAACTTGAGCTGTATCAGTCTTTTCTAATTTTTCTATAACATTTTGATTGTATATAGCAGGTGTACTTTCTTTTATTGCATCAACAACACTTTCAATTTCACCGTCAGAAACGAACGCACCTTGCAATCTAATAGGCTTTGCTTCTCCAATCGGTAAGAATAACATATCACCTCTACCAAGTAACTTTTCTGCACCAGCCATATCAAGAATTGTTCTTGAGTCAACTTGTGAAGAAACAGTAAATGCGATACGCGAAGGTATATTGGCTTTAATAATACCTGTAATAACATCAACAGAAGGTCTTTGTGTTGCTATAATTAAGAACATACCAGCGGCTCTCGCCATCTGTGCAAGTCTACATATAGCATCTTCAACTTCATTTGAAGCAACCATCATTAAGTCTGCAAGCTCGTCTACTATAATAACTATTTGTGGAAGAACGCCTTCTTCTCCTTCATTTCTAAGTAATTCATTATATCCTTTAATGTCTCTTACACCCTTTGAGGCAAATAAATTATATCTATTAACCATTTCCTGAACAGCCCAATTTAAAGCACCAGCCGCCTTTTTAGGATCTGTAACGACAGGAATTAATAAGTGTGGTATTCCATTATATACACCAAGTTCAACAACTTTTGGGTCTATCAAAATCAATTTAACTTCATTTGGTGTTGCTTTATATAATATACTCATGATAATAGAATTTATACATACACTTTTACCAGAACCAGTACTACCAGATATAAGCATATGAGGCATCTTTGAAATATCTGCTACATATGGAACACCATCTATAGACTTACCTAATGCAAAAGAAACTTTGGATGTAGCATTTTCAAATTCTTCAGATTCAATTACTTCACGAAGCGTAACCATGTCTGTAGACTTGTTTGGCACCTCTATTCCAACCGCAGATTTTCCTGGTATAGGGGCCTCTATTCTTATTGATTTAGCAGCAAGATTTAATGCTATATCATCAGATAGATTCAATATTTTACTTACTTTAACACCAATGCTTGGTTGAAGTTCATATCGTGTAACTGTTGGCCCTCTAGTTACATTAGTAACCTTTGCCTCAACGCCAAAACTTGCTAATGTTTTTTGAAGTTTTATTGCAATTTCCTTTAATTCCTTTGTTGAATAATCTTTTCCCGTACGTTTAACTTGTTTTAATAAGTCAATCGATGGAAATTCATAATTTTCATACTCTTCCATTGTGTTATGCTCTAAGTTCAATTCTTCAGGTTCATTATCCTCTTTTTCTTCATTTTTTCTCTTTGAGAATAATTCCTTTATATTCTGTTTGGCATGTTCTTTTTCTTCTTTTAGTTTTTCTAATGTTTCATCTTCGTCTTCTTCAACAAGTTCTTCTGCCTCGTTTTCGCTTTCAACTGTTTCTTCAGGTTCATCTGTTTCATCAGCTTCTTCCGATTCATCTCCATATCCGTCAAGGTCAATATTTAATTGTTCCGCTTTTTCATATATATCTGATGTTTGTGCTGCAATCTTTCTAAATTTCTCGCTATTATTTTTGTATTTCTTCTTATCGTTTTGAAACTCTTTTCTAGTTGCAGAAATTAAATCTTCAAAGATATCTCTTATGGCTATTACAATAGCAGACAAAGTTATTCCCGTAGTTATCGAAGCAATAACTATAACAAGGCTCCACAAAATAACTTTAGTAGCAATCATTCCAAAGCATAAATTAAGTAAATAAACAATTGATGAACCTACTATTCCTCCACCGATTCCATTCATGCCCATTTGGCACCAAGCTTTTAAATAATCAAACGGTACACTCAATTCCAAATCATTGAAATAATTTAGTGCATTTGAAAACGTAGAAATTATTGCAGAGGAAAGGAAAAACATTATAATTACTAAGAATGATTTTAACTTTAACCTTGAAAAATCCCTAAATATAACATATATTCCAAGCACTATCAAGGTTATTGGAATTGCATACATTATATTTCCAATACAACCCAGCAATACATTTTTTATAAATCCTCCAACAATTCCGGTGTCGGAGCCATATATCAAAATAGACATTATAACGCCAATTAAAACTAACGAAATAGAAGCCATATCTATATTAATTTCCAAACTCTTCTTTTTCTTTTTTCTCTTTGTCATCTTTTGTATCACCTCTCCAACAAATATCTTATCGCAATCAAGAATTAAATGCAAGGTAATTTCATTATCTTTATCGCTTTCATTCTTCATACTTTAAATGTTCAAAAGTTTACAAGTAAAAAGAACACAAGAAAGATGAAAATCTTCGATTTTCATTCTTTCGTCCCTCGAGAGTTTTCAACCGAAAGGAAGAAAATCTCTCGCATAAATTAATGTTTTTTTATGTAATAGGAAAAAACAATACATAAAAGGTTGCAAATCTGTTACTTTCCTATTACACAAAAAAAGTAAACTATGGCAATCACCATAATTTACTTTTATATTTTTTACTATCACTATTATCTTAATTCTTTTCTATTATCTTTTATAACATCAATTTTTTCTTGTAAATTTTCTTCTAACTCTGCAAGAATTTCGTCAGCATATTTTTTAGTTCCTTCTATTAAATCCTTAGAAAAAGCATTTGCACTATCAATAATTTCCGTTTTTTGTTCATATGCCTTCTTTGTAATCTCATGCTCATCTATCATTGCTATTATTCTATTTTCTGCTTCTTTTATCAATTGATTTGCTTCTTTTTGTGCATCAACTAATATCTTTTGTCTTTCTTCTTTTACCCACTTTGCCTGTTTTAATTCGTCTGGTAATTTTGTTCTTATTTCATTTACAACCGCAAGTATCTCATCTTTATCTACAAGAGACTTCTTAGTAAGTGGTATATTCGCACTTCTTTCAAGCATCTCTTCAATAGTTTCTAACAACGTTAGTACTTCCATAACGCGTTACCCCTTTCGCCTAAACAAATTCAATATATTTCTTCCGTATCTTTTGTAGTTATACCTTTCATATATGCCTATCTCATCTGGCACTTCTTCATTAGTATCAGTTTCAAGGATAAGAATTCCATCATCAGACAAAAGTTGGTATTCAGAAATCAACTTGATTGCATCTATACCCAAACCTTTGTTATATGGTGGATCAACATAAATTATATCAAATTTATTTTCCTTAAGTTTTCTTAACGCAAGTTTGTAGTCGGCATTATATACCTCTGCTTGTTCACCAAACCCTGCTTTTGTAACATTCTCATTTATTACACGGACACACTTATAATTAATATCAGTAAAAACCGCAAAGGCTGCTCCTCTACTTAGTGCTTCAATTCCAATCGCTCCGCTACCCGCAAATAAATCAAGAAATCTAGAATCATTAATTTCATTAGTCAATATACTAAACAAAGCCTCTCTAACCATATCTCTAGTAGGCCTTGTAGAATCTCCATCTATTGTTTTTATATTAAGTCCTTTTCTTTTTCCAGCAATAATACGCATAAGATTCCTCTTTCATACCCTTATTTTAAATAGAATTTCCATTTATGTCAATATTTGTAACAAAATTGTAACATTAAATTCAATCTAACTCAAGATAATTTTTAAACAAACTTCTTGCAAAATGTTTTTCTATGAATCATGCAAAGACCGTTTTCTTTAATAGCCTCAACATGTGCTTTTGTGCCATAGCCTTTATGCTTTTCAAAACCGTACATTGGAAAAATATTATCATACTCTCTCATAATTCTATCCCTTGTAACTTTTGCAATTATTGATGCAGCTGCAATCGATATGCTTAGTGCATCACCTTTTATTATTGGCAAATATGGTATTCCATTTGTATCAACTCTTTTTTCAGCATCTATAAGTATATAATCCGGTTTAATCTTCAATTCTTCTATGGCTGTATGCATAGCTTTTCTAGTTGCATTTAATATATTTATCTCATCAATAACATTGTTATCAATTATTCCAACGCCCCAAGCAAGTGCATTTTCAACAATATCATCATAAAGTTTTTCTCTTTTTTTCTCAGAAATTTTTTTTGAATCATTCACACCTTCTATTAAGCAATCTTTAGGTAAAATAACTGCAGCAGCTACTACAGGTCCTGCAAGTGGACCACGTCCTGCTTCGTCAATACCTGCTATATATTTATAACCTTTTTCATAACAATTTTTTTCGTATTCACTAAGTTTAATAAGTCTTTCCATCTCTGCATCTTTCATAATCTCACCTCGCGAATAATCGTACCACAACAAAATAAATATTGCAACATAGACAAAACAAAAGCGTCAAGTAAGACTCTTATTACTTCTTACCTGACGCTTGAATAGAGGATGATTATTATGAATATTACGCATTTTGTCCCTCGGAATTGCTATCTTGATTTTCTTCTTCATTATTTTCTTTTTGAAGTTCCATCTTAGAAATAGAAACCTCATATGCTCTTCTAATTTCAGATGTTCCATCTTCGAATTTCTTTTCATATTGTCTACTTTGGATTCTTCCCCAAAGTGTTACTTTTTCTCCAACTGAAATGTTTTGACAAAATCTTGCATTTCTTCCCCATGCAATACATGGAATATAATCTGATTTATTATAAGCTCTATTAACTGCAAGTAGAATGTCTGCAATCTCTCTGCCAAATGGAGTTGTTCTATATATAGGCTTTTTGCATATAAAGCCTGTTAAACATATTTCGTTAGGATTTTGTGTTTCTTCATCTTCTTTTTGAAGTCTTATATCCTTAACAAATACTGTTAAAACTAACTTATTCTTTTCATTTTCGTAGTTATTATAAGATCTAAATTGTCCATCTATAACAACCTTTTTACCTATTGTAAACTCATCTGTTAAAATTCTTTCAGATACTGTGACAGGAATTATATCGTTATTATCACTCAATCTAGGCACTTCCACATCAAAGCTATAAAAACCTTCACCATACACCTCATGGCTAAATACTCTTTCTGAAGCTATTGTACCAACAAGTGTAATTACATTATTTTCGCTATAATTTATCACTTTTTTATCCCCCTCATTTGCATTTTTCTAAATTTCTTAATGTATTCTTATTCCTCTTTAAGGAACTTTATACCTCACGACAGTTTTTATTTTACCATAATTTTCTGTTCTTGTCTACATAATTTGTGAAAAATGTCTACTTTTTTACATTTTTTTCTATAAATCATTATTTAGTTTTGATAATATCTTGTCTTCAGACTCATAAAAGCTATTAACATAGATACCTCTTTGCTTAGGTGTATAAAAAGCTCGTAATAATAAAAGCTCTGAGGCATAATAGCCTATTCCTCTCTTACTCAAATAAGGACATATAAACAGCTTACATGAAATACATTTTACTTTACATGTTCCATCTTTATTATTATGTTGACATTTTCTAATTATTTTAAAACAGCATCCATCTGTGCTTGTATAAGGATAATCATTTAAAACCACATTTTTATGGCGTTGTGATAAGCATTTATTGCTTTTAAAATTACAAAAATTAAACTTTAAAAAGTTATTTTCTAAATCATTGCAAACTGTGTCATATATGTACTTGTTTCTATTTGAACTTTGCTCTAGAGCCTTTAAAAATTTTTCAAACTCATTTATAAAAAATATATTTTCATTCGTTAGATTACCACACACATAAACTATATCGCCTGATTTAAAATCTTTTATTTTCATAAATTCATTTATTATATCATCCAAATCTTGTTCTTTCTCAGCTTTCTTTTCTTTTTTCACTAGTTCCTTGCCACACAACAAAATCTTGTGCAATTCTTTTGCACTTAAATCTTTTAAATCTGCATTATCCACTCTTTTTAACACATTATTAATATGAATCCTCATTTTTGTATTCCATATTGGTGAAAAAGATATATTATCAACATCAATAATTATCTTATTTTCTTTTATATCATATGCAGTAGCAATTACTTTTTCAGGACAAGACAATATATAATTTTGCGATACATAATTATACATAGCCTCTAGTAATGCTGAATCATCATTATTAATATTTTTTACTATTTGTTTTATTTTCTCACTTAAACTCTTCATAAGTAACCTTCTCCATATATTAAAATCGGACGACCATATGAATTAGGCCGTCCTTTCTGTTTTAGTCATTCCTTCTGACAAACGTTGTTGAAGTTATCTCAAAGCAAATGCAACAGAAGATTTAATTGGGTACAAAGAAATCAAATATGCCTTAGAAGTTTGTTTGTACAATTTCCGATACCTATTAACAGCATCATTTCTATCACCAATAAAAACATCATACACATTTCTTGCTTTTGAAATAAGTTCTACAATCGGTGAACTGTCACCAATCACATCTCCAAACTTAGTAACAAAATCATAGTAAAGATATACAATGTTTCCAAAAAGGTCATTAATAATCAATGCGACATACGTCTCTCCTTGAAACACTTTACCAATAGTCACTTCGTCAACACCATCCGTATAGCCTAATTCATAGACAGCACCATCTTCCATACAATCAAAGATAGAAATCCGTTTGGGTTTACCAGCAGATTTAGCAAGGTAATACATGTTGTTCCCTCCTCTTTTTTAATCTACCTTTAACTATTCTTATGCCACTCATACGCTAAATTTTAACGTTGTATAAAAACTCTTATCGTCTCGATTATATAAATAGAATTTTTAATTGTCAATCTAATTTTTATTCACATTTTTTCGACTAAGATCTAAATCAAATATGGTGCAGTTACCAATATTCCAATATTATCACTATATATTTTTTCAAATTGATTTATAGGCAGTGGATTCTCGCCAAGCCCTGTTTCTATAGTATATCCTGGACGCCTATAGTCCTGAATAAACCAATCTCTATATCCAGCATAACTTCCTATATCTATAACATCATCTAATTGATATCCACTTATTCTTGAAAATTCCTCACCTATTTTTTTCGACTCTGGAGGCTCTAAATTTAAGTATCTCCAATATATCACTTCTCCTTGTGTATGATATGCAAGAATAATTTCAAAATCATTTGATAATGTAAAATTATATATTGCAAGCGATTCTGGTTCAGTAAGTGGACCATATCCAACAAAATCTCGTGGAGCAGGTCTTATATAACCTTGCTCAAATTTATTTTCTCTTGCTAAAATCCAATTAGCAGGGAACTGCAAATTTAAGTCAACACCAAGAATATTAGCTTTCCATCCATTCGGAAAAGGAATATTAGGAAAATTATTAGCAATTGTTTTCGCATTTTTATACGCTACCGAATTTACATTCAAATCTCCAACTACCAAATCAACTCCATCAGGATTTAACATCGGTGCTATATATATTGTCGTTTCATCATATAGTTTCTTTATATTATCAGAAAGAATAGGATCAATATTGCTTTCTTTATTTTCAACAGCTATTGCATAGTCTTCAATAAACTTCATCATGACAACAGAATTTATCCATTCATTTGCATGCATAGATGCACTATAAAACAATTGTTTTGGCCCATTTCCTAATCTAACATATGGAAGACTTCTTCCCAATACACTTTCGCCATAACTACCAATTACAAGAAAAGGATACTTATCTTTCAATGCATTTAAATTCATCATCATTATTCTATATGGATAACTCATATCTGTAGGAACAATTGTGCCAACCTTTCCATTTATATACGGCATTAATTTATTCCAAGTTTGGTCTCCAACAATTCCATCAACTCTAATCCCATATTCTCTTTGAAACGCATAAACAGCATCTCGTGTTTGGTTTCCAAAAATCCCATCTACGTTTCCATTATAGAAACCTATTTTTTTCAATGTACTCTGTAATAGTTCAACGTCTATTCCAGTAGAGCCATACTTTAACACTTTCATAAACATCACCCTATACATTCTATTTAAAAAGCAAAAAAGATATTCAAGAAAGTTTTAAAAAAAAGGAGAAAAACAAAAGAATTAAAATCTCTCATACAAGAAAGATGAAAATCTTCGATTTTCATTCTTTCGTCC
>ENA-ORSL01001046-ORSL01001046.1-human-gut-metagenome-genome-assembly--contig:-NODE-1046-length-24858-cov-4.855300_pt1 | contig 24858 bp, 15 predicted proteins | sample MGYA00242190_ERZ509157 | MGnify/ENA primary metagenome ERZ509157 (study PRJEB26280, sample SAMEA2338664) | human gut metagenome | biome: human gut; feature: human-associated habitat; material: faeces...
TAAACATTTTCTATTGTATTTATCTCCAAGTATAACTGGGTTTTTATTCTTAATACAATAAAAAGGATATAAAGTCTTTTTTTCAAAAGCCTTATATCCTTTTATCATATAAACCTAACACAAAATTTTATTAAAGTTTTTTATATTAAACAAATCAAACTTATTCTATTTAATATTCCATGCTGTTTTTGCACTTTGTCCATTAGTTTTTGTATTTAACATATCTAAAAGATTTGAGTTCAAAGAAATAACAGGATGAAGTCCATATGAAGCTGTATATGTACTTCCTGCAGAATCAGTCAATCCACTACCGTCTGTTCCTCCCGAAAACGCAGTACGCATTCCATAAGCAGCACACTTATAATCCGAATCAAAGTACATATATGTCGAAGCTACCCATCCTCTATTTGTCGCACTTCCACCTAATATATCATTTATTTTTGAATTTTTTGCTCCAGGATTATACCAGTAGAACGTACTTGTTGTTAATATTGGAGTTGTATTATTTGTGATAGAGGTATATCCATTCTCATCCTTTGCTGTTTGTGTTACCCCAGAGGCATTATCCCATTTATAAAATCTTGGTGCTGTCACACCTGTTGCAAACTCCGCTTGATGTCTTTTTCCAATGTATACCTTTTTTCCTACCGTTTTATTTGGGATACTGCTAGCATTTGCTGTATACCATGCATATCTTGTGTTGTCTGTAGGTGCACTATTTCCTGTCGCTTCATTTAAATCATTCATTGTCAAACTTCTTGCTGTTAATCCTTTGCTTGTATTTGAATATAACCCTTTGCATAATCTATCTAATTCACTCGCCCCATAAAAATATGCTGTTACACCAGTTAATGTTACACTATTTACAGGTCCCTCTGTTGTTATTAATATTTTTCCTGTATTTTTATTTATACTCAATATTCTCCAATTTGCATTCGTGACTGTTTTCAACGTTTCTGATTGTGCACCGGTTTTATTTGACAATGTCGATACTGTTTTGGCCGTTGTTAATTTATAATTTACATAGTCCCCTACTTTTACATTTCTAAATATTTCAAATTCTTTTGTTTTATTTGTTAACACATAATTATCTACTTTTGCTTGACCACCTTTTACACTAGCTATACTAGCTGTTGCTGTATACGTTCCTGGAAGTTTTTTAGCACCCGTAACACCTAAACTTAATGTCTCTCCATCAACTCCACTTTTGGCTGTTGCTGTTGGTACTAATTCGCCTCCAGTGTATTCTATGCTTGTATTTGTCCAAACCACACTTACTAATTTTGTACTTATTGTAAATTCTTTTGTTGTTTGAGTTAAAGTATAATTATTTGCATTTGCTCCTCCGCCTGTTACACTCTCTATACTAGCTGTTGCTGTATATGCAGTACCGCTTGCATCTATTTGTGCACCAGTAACTTTTACATTTATTGTTTCTCCAGTAGCACCTGTTGCTGTTGCAGTTGGTGCTTGCGATTTTCCATTGTATGTGAATAATATTTGTGTTCCCCAATTTGTTTCAATAGTCTTTTTATTTACTTTAAATTCTACAACATTTGTTGTTGCTCCAGTATAACTTCCTGTTTCATTTATCACAGCATACATGTAGTATGTTCCTGCATCTAATGATGTTGAGCTTGTTACTGTTGACCAATTCGTTCCTTCAGATGTACTTCCAGTTGTATTGTAATAATATGTTACTTCACCGTTTCCTGTATTACCGTCCACACTTGGTATAGCCTTTTCCTCACCATATGTATAGCTTTCCATATTTAATGTTACTGACACTTCGGTTTTCTTTACACTTTCCATTGTTATTGCTGCGAATTGTTTTGTTGTTCCATCTGCTTTTTGTGCAGTTACCACAACGTACACATATTTATTTGCTTCATTTGATGTTAGTAAATATGTATCTCCAGTTGCGTTTGCAATCGCTGTTCCACCTATTGTTTCTTTAGAATCATTTGAATACCATTGCTTTGATATTACAGTATAATCTGCTGGCAAACTTATATTAGCTGTCAATGTTTTGCCTACTTTTTCTTCGCCAGTAATTCCAACACCCATTATGTTCCATGCTAAATCTGTAGTTATTCCATTTTTGGTTTTATCGTCCGTATCTATCTGTGAACGATTTAGAGAAATCACAGGATAAACTGTATAATTTCCATAAAGAATATTAAGCGAACTTATTCTTGCTAAAGTTATTGCACTTACTTCGCAGAAATTCACTAAATTCAAACCTGAATAACTACCAGTATGGTCGATGATGGTTGTTTGAGTAGCAAGCCATCCTATATTTCCTCTATAAGGTAATGGAGATCCAAGAATTGTATTTATATTAAAATAACTATTAGATACATGAGAATAAAAGTTAAAATCTGCATTAGTCTGTTTTATAGTAACTGGATTTTCCTCGCTAGCTACATTTGGAATCTCTGAAATTACAGTTTTTCCATCTTCTTCATACGCATAGTATGAACCACTTGTATATATAGATGTTTCTCCATACTTAATTTTGGTGTTTGGATTTACATATGTTGTTGGATCATACCCTGATACTTTTATCATATCTGCTGTTGTCAAACTTCTTGCTACTATTTTAAGTTCGTCATTAGAATACAATTCTTTACATATTTTGTTTAATACTTCTACGCCATATACGAATCCAGGGGTATCCTTCAAATATAGTGAATTTGTTCCTCCTTTTGCTACCAAAAGTACTTCTCCTGTTGCTTCATCAATATCTAATACTATCCACTTTGTATTTTCAACTGTTGTTAATGTTTCTGCACTATCCCAACCTGTTTTAGTTACATCTGTCGTATATGTTCCAGTTGTTGGCGAGTAAGCTACATAGTCACCTATCATAAAATCTTTTGTTATCTCAAATTCCGTAGTTGTGTTTGCTAATGTATAATTATCTATTTTTGCTTGACCACCTTCTACACTAGCTATACTAGCAGTTGCGGTATATGTTCCTGGAAGTGTTGTAGCACCTGTGACAGCTAAGCTTAATGTTTCTCCATCAACCCCACTTTCAGCTGTTGCTGTTGGTACTAATTCACCTCCAGTGTATTCTATGCTTGTATTTGTCCAAACCGCACTTACTAATTTTGTACTTATTGTAAATTCTTTTGTTGTTTGAGTTAAAGTATAATTATTTGCATTTGCTCCTCCGCCTGTTACACTCTCTATACTAGCTGTTGCTGTATATGCAGTACCGCTTGCATCTATTTGTGCACCAGTAACTTTTACATTTATTGTTTCTCCAGTAGCACCTGTTGCTGTTGCAGTTGGTGCTTGCGATTTTCCATTGTATGTGAATAATATTTGTGTTCCCCAATTTGTTTCAATAGTCTTTTTATTTACTTTAAATTCTACAACATTTGTTGTTGCTCCAGTATAACTTCCTGTTTCATTTATCACAGCATACATGTAGTATGTTCCTGCATCTAATGATGTTGAGCTTGTTACTGTTGACCAATTCGTTCCTTCAGATGTACTTCCAGTTGTATTGTAATAATATGTTACTTCACCGTTTCCTGTATTACCGTCCACACTTGGTATAGCCTTTTCCTCACCATATGTATAGCTTTCCATATTTAATGTTACTGACACTTCGGTTTTCTTTACACTTTCCATTGTTATTGCTGCGAATTGTTTTGTTGTTCCATCTGCTTTTTGTGCAGTTACCACAACGTACACATATTTATTTGCTTCATTTGATGTTAGTAAATATGTATCTCCAGTTGCGTTTGCAATCGCTGTTCCACCTGTTGTTTCTTTAGAATCATTTGAGTACCATTGTTTTGATATTACAGTATAATCTGCTGGCAAACTTATATTAGCTGTCAATGTTTGACCTACTTTTTCTTCGCCAGTAATTCCAACTCCCATTATGTTCCATGCTAAATCTGTAGTTATTCCATTTTTTGTCTTATCATCCGTATTTATTTGTGAGATATTTAATGATATTACTGGACGAAGTCCATATGCTTTAAGATTGTCTCCCCCATATGAATTATACAAACGACAACCACCTATGCCATTAGAATGAACCGTATGCATGCTGAAGTGAACATAGGTAGGATAAGCAGCAGCACATGGCGAAGCTAACCACCCCATATTGTTTACAAGAATACTACCTATTGTTGAATTTTCACCACTTGGATTATAACTATAATATGTATTTTTTACTTTTACCTCGTTTGAGCTTGAAGCAACCATTGGTGTTTCACTCGTTATAGTAACTCCATTTTCTTCATATGTATAATATTCACCTGTTGTGTATTGATATTCTTTTTTATAATCACTATTTGTGGTTGGATTATATCCAACTGCCTTATTCAAATCTTCTATTGTCATACTTCTTGCTATTACACCAACTGTTGAATTAGAGTATAATCTTTCGCACAATCTATTTAGTTCGCTTGCTCCATATAAATACCCTGATGCTCCTTTTAATGTTACACTATTTACTGCTCCCTCTGTTGTCACTAATACATCGCCTGTTTCATAATCTATACTTATTACTCTCCACTTTGCTGTTGTATCAGTTGTTATGGTTTCTTCATCACTTCCAGTTTTACTTATATCTGTTTTTACCATCTCTTCTGTTGTTGTATGATTAATATAGTCTCCAACCATTAATCCTTTTGTTATCTCAAATTCAGTTGAGGTATTTATTAATGTATAATTGCTTACTTTTGCTTGTCCACCAACAACACTATCTAAACTTGCTGTTGCAGTGTATGTTCCTGGAAGTGTTTTAGCACCTGTGACAGATACATTTAACAATTCTCCTTCAACTCCACTATCTACTACTGCAGTTGGTACTAACTCGTTTTCTGTATATTCTAAACTTGTATTTGTCCAAACTACAGAAATTGTTTTAGCCGTTATCTCAAATTCTTGTGTTATTGTACCTGTGTAGTTACCTTTTAATGTTATTGTTGCTGTAGCATTTCCAACGTTTATATTTTTGGCATAACTTACCGTATAGTCTGTTCCTTCTATTAATGTGTTTGCACCATCTTGTACCTTTGCCGTTGGTTCTTTTGCTGTTCCACTATATGTATATTTAGTTGTTCCAAGTGTTACTGTTAGATTTGAAGATGCCTTTGGTATTATCTTCCACGTTAATGTTTTTCCTGTTGTTGTACCGTCGCTCCAAGCATAGTTTGACTTTGGTGTCGCATTGGCTGTATATGTTCCGACTTCCTTTGCAGCTACTGTTCCTGTTAAATCCACATTAGTACCAGTCACACTTACTTGTATAGTTCCATCAAATGTTTTATCTGTTGCTGTTACTGTTGCACTCTTTGCTCTTTCTATTATAAAGTTTTTAACTATTGTTCCAGTATAATTACCTTTTAACGTTATTGTTACTGTCGCAGTTCCAGCATCAATATTATCAGAATATTTTACTTCGTAATCTTTATTTAATACCAATGTTTCTTCTTTATCTTTAACTACAACAGTTGGCTCTTTTTCAGCCCCATCATATGTATATGTTGTTGTTGCTAATGTTACTGTTATATCTATAGATGATTTGGTTAATATTTTCCATGATACTGTTTTTTCTGCTGTTGTACCATCACTCCATGCATAATTTGCTTTTGGTGTGGCTGTTGCTGTATACGTTCCAGCTTGTGTTGCACTTATTGCTCCTGCTAAATCAACATTATTTCCTGTAACACCCGCTTGTAATAAACCATTGTATGTTTTATCTGTTGCTGTTACTGTTGCACTCTTTGCTCTTTCTATTGTGAAATTTTTTGTTACACTTCCTACATAATTTTCAATTCCTACTATTTTAACAGTTGCAGTTCCAACATTAATATTATTTTCATATGATAATGTGTAATCAGTATCTTGAACTAGAGTTCTATCTCCATCAATTATTATTGCTTTAGGTTCGTTTGCAATACCACTATATGTATATAATGTTTTTTCTAATGTAATTGCTAAACTTATTATATCTGTAGTTGATTTAACAATTGTAAAAGTAGTTGATGCATTTATTAGCTCGTAGTTTATAGCTGAATCACCTATTGCAACTGCGACAGCTGTATGTGTACCAGTCTCAGACTTTCCACCAGTCACTGATAAATTTATCGTTTCTCCATTTTTCCCAGTCGCACTTGCTGTTGGTATATGAATTGTGCCATCATAATTAAAGCTTAAATTTCCCCATACAACTGAAGCAGTTTGTTTTTTCATTACCCATTCTATATCTAAAGGATCTGTTGTTCCATCTTCCCATTCATACTTGGTTGTATCTTTTATTGTTATTGTTATAATTTGAGTTCCTGCATTTTTTCTAGTTACTCCAATTGATTGCATAGTAGTAGGGTCAAAATTAACTAAGTCTGCCGTCTGTATATTTCCTGTATACACATATTCTCCTTGCAAGGTTGGTTTTGTAATCTTTACTCTCACTATAGAAGGATTATCTCCAGAGCCTGATGGATCTCCACTATTTGGATTATCGTTGTCGCCCGAACCTCCTACAATTGGATTGACCAGTCTTCCTCTATCATCAGTTGTAATAGTTGTAATTTTCTTTTTAATTACTACATCAGAATCTCCTGATTTTCCGACTAAAGATTCATCTACCTTATCATATTTAGTTATGTATTTTTCTGTTTTGTAGGTATAAGGTGGCCATACAAATATTTCTCCATCTTTCGTTACAGCCCAAGTTACTTCAACATTTGCTTCATCAGGTGTATTGACCTTTATTTCCGGTAACTTAATACCTATATCAGCATCTTTTTCAATTATTGTATATCTTGGTTCATAACCAATTTGTACGAAATCTTCCCTTGTGGTTCCGCCTTTTGCAACGTAGTTATATACTTGTCCATCTGTTCTACGCTTACCTTTCTCAGCCTCATATCCTTTCAAGTCTAGGGCTTTTTCAGTTATTGCAACTTGAACCTTATCCATATTATCAACGATTTTAGTATAATTTGCCATCTCTACAGTTCCAATTGATGCAGAAAATGATATTGCAGCAATTATTATTATCACTATGATTGTAATAACAAGTGCGATTAATGAAATTCCGTCTTTTTTACTTTTTATAGAGAATTTTTCATAACACATAGCCTTCTCGTTTTTCATATGATTCATCCTTTCGTATATTGGTTATCTTTAGTTTTAACACTTCATCAATCGTACGCTATCAAGCTTGATAGAGATTGATTAATACTACTTATGTTTTATCATCTTATATTATTAATGTCTAGTCACCTCAAAAAGTAAGCAAAAGCTAGAACGCTATTGGTTTTACGGAAGCTACTTTAACTGATTTTTGTCTCCTCAATATTAAATTTATGTTACGCTTTTTTTACAATATCTTTACATCAACCAATTTATTTTACTTTATCCACTATTAGATATTTAAAACGTTTTCATCAAACGCCTACGTCCGTAAGAAGTACTTACTTTAATTGTCCTTATTAATCACATAAATCAAATTAGTTTCATTCACCTTAGATTTGTACGAATATTTTACAATGATAGTGGCAAAATAAATTTAATACTATAAGAAAATGGAGAACTTATGAAAATAGGGATTTTATTATTAACCATGCAAGTAATATTATTTTATATACTTATGTTTTTTTGGGTTTATCAATTATTCATTTGCATATTTGCCTTCATACATGAAAAGAAAAAAGAAAGAATTATTGAAAAGAATCATAAATTCATGGCTGTTGTTTCCGCAAGAAACGAGGAAAATGTTATAGGCAATTTAATTGAGAGTTTAAAAAAACAAACATATAGATATGTTGATATCTATGTAATAGCAGACAATTGTAACGATAAAACAGCAGAAGTTGCACGTCTTCATGGAGCTACAGTTTATGAAAGATTTGATAAAAATAAAAGAAGTAAAGGATTTGCACTTGAATGGTTTTTTGAAAAAATTCTATCTGAAAAACCAAACGAGTATGATGCTTTTTGCATCTTTGATGCGGATAATATTGTTTCAAATGATTTCTTTGAAAAAATGAACACTAAACTATGTGAAGGAGAAAAAATTGTTCAAGGTTACAGAGATATTTCAAATCCAGGTGACACATGGATTAGTGCAAATTATGCAATTTTCTATTGGACTATGAACAGATGCTATCATTATACACGATACAAACTTGGTCTCTCACCTCTCATTAATGGAACGGGATTCATGGTATCTATGGACATTTTAAAAGAAAAAAATGGTTGGCATTCAGATACACTTACAGAAGATATTGAATTTTCAATAGAAAATATTATTAAAAATCATAAAATCGGGTGGGCACAAGATGCTGTTGTATATGATGAACAACCATTAAAATTTAAGCAATCCTTTCGTCAACGTCTAAGATGGTCTGTTGGCCACTTGCAATGCTTTCAAAAGTTTATTCATGAATTTCTTACGCTTGGCAAATTTAACGCAACTATAATTGACACTTTAATATATACTCTTGGAATGCCAATGATACTTCTCTCAGTAATTATAACTATTATTGACATTATAAAGGTGTTATTTATAAGGCAATTTAATTACACAACACTTATTGGTGGGCTTAAATTCACTGCACTTACAATATTTATTTCTATGTTACAAGCTCTTATAATAACCATATTAGAGAAAAAAAGTGTTAAAAAAGTATGGAAAGGTATTGCAACTTACCCCATTTTTTTGGTATCATGGTTTGTGATAAATATCATGGCTTTTTTTAACAAGAACCTTGAATGGAAACCTATTACTCATCTTGGCTCTGGCAATGTAAAAGAGGCTTCATGATATAAATTATGATAATGGGGTGTCGCCAAGTGGTAAGGCATCAGACTCTGACTCTGACAGTCCGTGGGTTCGAATCCTACCACCCCAGCCAAAATAAAAAGCTTCAACGTTAATTGAGGCTTTTTTATTTTACATTAAATTCATAGGATTCGAACACAGCAAGACCTAGCTCTTTAGAGCGACGGTGTTTATGTTTACAAAATGCATCTATTATGGTAAAATCATCTTGATATAATTTTAAGGAGATTTTTATGAAAAATAATATAGAATTACTTGCACCTGCAGGAAGTTATGATTCTTTCATTGCTGCTGTAGAAAATGGTGCAAACGCTGTTTATCTTGGTGGTAAACTTTTTAATGCACGTGCAAACGCCTCAAATTTTGATATTGATGAATTAAAGAAAATAATCGAATATGCTCATTTGAGAAATGTAAAAATACACATAACTATGAATACTCTGCTAGATGACACAGAGATTTCTGAAGCATTATCGTTTGCCTATGATATTTATTCAATTGGTGTTGATGCTGTTATTGTACAAGACTTAGGACTTGCAAAAGTGCTACATGAAAACATTCCTGATTTAACTTTGCATGCAAGTACTCAACTTAGTGCTCATAATTTAGAATGTGTGGAAGAATTGGCGAAACTTGGTTTTTCAAGAGTTGTTTTGGCTCGTGAATTAACCTTTGAAGAAATAAAATATATTTGTGACAACACTTCTACAGAAATTGAGATATTTTCTCATGGTGCATTATGTGTTTGTTATTCTGGTCAATGCCTTATGAGTAGTATGATTGGTGACAGAAGTGGAAATCGTGGAAAATGTGCACAGCCATGCAGACTACCATACTCTTTAATCAAAAATAATGAAGAAATTGCAAAAGGATATTTGCTAAGTCCAAAAGACTTGTGCTCTTTAGAACTTTTAAAAGACCTTCCAAATGTAGTCTCATTAAAAATAGAAGGCAGAATGAAGTCTCCAGAATACGTTGCTGCCGTAGTAAGCACTTATAGAAAATATATTAATAAATTAATTAACGGTGAAAATGCAATACCAACATTAGATGATAAGAATACCTTAACACAGATTTTTAATAGAGGTGGCTTTTCTAAAGGATATCTTCTTGGAAAAACTGGTAAAGATATGATGTGCTATGAGAAACCTAAAAATTGGGGGATTTATGTTGGTAAGGTCACTAACTATGATGGAAAAAGATATATTACTATTGATGATGTTTCAAACATACACATTGGTGATGGAATCGAAATTTGGAATAGTTCTAATAATTCGCCTTCTACTATAGTTAGCGAAATTATAGGTAACAAAATAGGAAGAATCCATGGCGAAATTAATATCGGAGATAAAGTTTATAAAACTTTAGACAAAGCATTAAATCAAAGACTTCGTGAAACATTTTCTAGAGGTTTTGTTGTACATTCTAAAGTTAATGTAAAAGCTTATATAAAGAAAGACAGTCCTATAAAACTGGATATTAATGGCTTTGAGTATACTTCAAATATTATTCCAGATGTTGCAGAAAAACAACCAATAACAGAGGAAAAAATTGCTATTCAACTAAGAAAGACTGGCAATACTCCATTTGAAATAGATAATTTAGATATAGAGTTAGATGACAATTTGTTTATCCCCGTTAGTTCTTTAAATGATGTTAGAAGATGTGCATTAAGTGAATATGAGAAGTATTTTCTGAGTAATGATAAAAAAGTAATTTCAAAGAAATTACTTGATAAACCTAAAAAATATATTTTCAAAAATAAAAAAGATGTTTCTGTATTTTTTAATAAATTACGTAAAGAATACGTTACTTTGAAGAACGTTGATAATTATTATTTCACTTTTAAAGACTCTCTTAAAAACATTGAAATAATTAATCAATTTAATGGCAAAAAATATATTCTTCTTCCTTCAATTACAAAATCTAATTATGCGAGATTAATAAAAGAAAATATTGAAGAACTAGGCAAAAATGTAGATGGTTTCGTTTTATCTAATATAGGTCAACTTGAATATCTGAAGAATATTAAAACAGAGCTTATTGCAAATTACACTTTTAATACTTTTAATACATATTCTTTATCTACTTTAAAGTCATTGGGTTTTAACAAAGTTATTTTGTCTCAAGAATTAACCCAAAATCAAATTAATTTTTTGGGTGATACAGGTATAAAGAGAGAAGCCATTGTATATGGTAACACTTGCGTTATGACTTCTGAATATTGTCCTATAGGATGCATTGCCGGAGGCTTTTGTGCAGGCAAAAAATGTTCAATGCCTTGCTTAAAGAATGATAAATATTTTTTGCGTGACAGAATGAATATGGAATTTAGAGTTATAAGTGATAATATTGATTGCCAGTCTCAACTTTTCAATTCCAAAATTTGCTCTATTGAATCTAATAATTTAAATGTTGACTCAATTAGACTTGATATAATAGATGAAAATGCTATTGAAGTGCAAAATATTATTAATACTCATAAAGCAGGTCGTAAATTATCAGGTGAGAAATACACAAATGGGCATGTTAATAGGCCAGTTTAGCTTTTTTATTTTAGCACTATAACAAAAGGACAGAAAAATCGTAAATCGATTTTCTGTCCTTCTTTTTTAAGTTTTTAAATAATTGTACAGATTGACATAGTACTCCTCAACCATGCGAGAAGTTGAATATTGATTAGCTGTTACAATAGATGCATACATCATGTTTGCCCAAACATCTTTATTCTCATACGCAGGTATTACTTCATATTTGAGTACTCTCATCAAAGATTTCGCATCATCTTCGTCATGGAACAAAGAGTTAGGATTTCCATCTCCAATGTTCCAACCATTTACACCATGAATAGCAGCTTCACGCCACCAACCGTCAAGTGTACTCAAGTTAAGTGTACCATTCATTGCTGCTTTCATACCAGACGTTCCACATGCTTCCAAGGGAACTCTTGGATTGTTGAGCCACACATCAGCACCAGAAACAAGTTTTTGTGCAAGCGAAATGTCATATCCTTCTAAGAACACAACGTTATTAGGATATTGCTTCGAAAGATAATAAACATCAGAAATAAACTTCTTACCACTTGTATCATTTCTATGCGATTTTCCTGCAAATACAAGTTGAATACCATAGTTTTTAATTAAGAACTCAAAGCGTTCTTTTTCTCTAAAAATCAAATTCCAGCGTTTATATTCAGTCGCACGTCTCGCAAAAGCAATTAGGATTCTATCTTCCTTAAATTCAACTCCAGTACGCTCATTGATAATCCTAATAAGTTTTCTTTTACAACGTGTATGTGCCTCGTAAATACCTTTAATATCATTTTTACTAAAAGCAGATCCAATATCATCATCTTGCCAAGTTCCTTTATGAACACCATTAGTAATAGCAATGATATTAGGTGCTTCTTCAATCCAATGCCACATATCACGTGCAGCAAGTACTTGAATACGTGAAACGCCATTAGCCATAGAAGCAAGTCGAAGTGAGGCAACTGTCATACCAAAATTAGGTTCCCCACCAATCTTTTCAAGTTCTGTGCGTGTCAAATCAACATTAGCACCAAGTTCAATTAACATATCGATAGGATGAGACTCATTGCCAGCAGGTACATTAGTGTGAGTGGTAAAAGCTGTGCGCTCTTTCACATGTCGCCAAGCTCTTTTAAAACATTCCTCATCTGTCATGTCAGGATTTTGTTCTTTATAGAATTTTTTCCGTTCTGAAATAAGCTCGAGTCCTGCAAATGCAGGATGCCCATCATTATAATGGTAACCATCAATTGAAAGACCAAGTGCCTTAATGGCTCTCACACCACCAATACCCAATACAATTTCCTGAGCAATACGTTCTTTTTCGGGTTCATTCCATGCACCGCCATACAAGTTAAAAGTAATATTCCTAAAGATTTCATTTTCTTCAATATCAGTATCAAGGTAATATACTGGTCCATTCTTAAGTTTCCAAATTTTCACTTTAATACTTCTATCAAAAATCTTTACATAAACAAATTTTCCAGTGTCTTCAAGATACTTTTCCCAAGCATTATTCTGTGGTTCAATATCAATCACTTCGCCGTTCTCCCGAACTTTCTGCAAATAGTATCCTTTTTTCCAAAGAATATGAAAAAAGGTAATTGGGTACAAATCTTTATGTTCAATTACTTCTTTAATCATATCGCCTGCAAGAATTTCTAGACCTCCACCGTATGTTAACAAGTCATTGTAAATGCCTGACCCCATTGAAAAGTACGCAATCCGCTTGGTATACATACCAAAACATCTCCTTTCTCTACACTCGTAGAAAAATATCTTAGTTATTCTGTCCGTACTAATATTACAACAAGTGACCTTTTTTGACAAGTTTTTTATATAAAAAGTTTTTAAGAATCATTCCCAATAAATTTCTGACTCTATTTTGTAAAACTTTTTATACCACATTTTATGGAATTCACTATTATACGGCATGCTCCAACAAAATTTATCATTTTCAAATTTTCTTAAAGTAATTATTTTATTATTTTTCTCACTTTCTATTGTTTGTATATTTAAATTATCTATTATTTTATTCTCATAATAGCCCTCTGCCGTTTCAAGATTATTAACAATTCCACAAATCATAAACATAATTGTAATTAAAATTATAGATATATTCTTGATTTGAATTTTGCTTATTAACAGAGTAATCAAAAATATGAACATCATAAAACCAGCTAAAAGATTTCTATAACCAATTACTGGTGAAATAATCATCATAAATTGTGAGCCTATAAGTAAAATCATTACATTAGTTGGCGTACTAAAAAAGTTTTTCTCTGTTTTTAATCCAATCCAAATTACATTAAACATACATGTGATAAGAATCACTCCTAAAATTAAGATATTCTCAGTTTTATACAACAATTCACCTTCAGAGTTTATATTATTTACACAATATATTACTAAACAAAGATTTATGACTGCAAAAATATATACAAATATATTCGCCTTGTTTTTTTGTTTATCTAACACTGCAAAGATAAATACTAAAACATTTAAAAGTATCACATATGGCATAATGCTTTCTGAACAAATAAATTGATATATAATAAAGTTGGCATTTTGAATACTTCTTTCAATAATATCTATTTCTTCTCCTGAGTTCATTCTAACGAACTGTGATGGGGCTAGCAACACAGTTAGCAGACCAAATAATGTAACAATTAATAAAAAAAGCGTTTTTTTGTTTCTATTAAAAAATTTATTTATACCTTCTGATTTCTCGAACATAGTTAATAGGGTAAGTCCAAATGCCATCATTCCAGCCTGTTCAACGCTTGCAGAGGCTAGAAACGCAAATATTATCGCAAAAACATAGTATTTCTTACCATAATCTATTTTATTTAAAAAATTCCAATATATTAATAACATTAAAATCGGATACACATAATTAAAAGAACCCGTTATCCAATACACACTTTGATTTGTTATAAGTATATCTAGTGACGATATTAATACGAAAACCACTGAAAAAACTATTGGCATTCTATTTTTGTCATCATTAGTGGCAATCTTTGCCATAAAATAGCAAATTCCTGTAAGCATTAAGCTGTTAATTACACTCCAAAACATAATTGGAAATTTTAAGCACAAGGTGTCAAAAACATGGACAATAACCCTTCCATTATCTAATTTATAATGTGTTATTATTTTTGATATATATTCATTAAGATTGCAATTGGTAAAGCTAAGAAAATAATAATCATCACCAAAATATACGACATTTTTGTTTATAATAAAAAATGACGTAAAGGCTACTATTATCAATATAATTGTACACCAATTTTCTTTTTTCATTTATTATCCCATCCTTTATCAAAGATAAATTCAACCTGACTGTCATAAATTTGGATGTTATTTAGTCTTTCAAGTCTTCTTTTATTTGATGTAAAAAATATTGTTTCCATCATATCCCACAATATAACCCATCCTACTATTGATACCATCTCTTTTATAATAGACCATGTATAATCTGGTAATGCATATCCTATCAATAAAAACAAGGTACCTATAATAAATAATGCAATAGAAATATAATTCTCCCATCTACTCTCATAATCTAAATCGTCAATTTCCATGCCATAATTATTTTTTATAATTCTTCTTATTCTGTCTTGTGTTTCAACGTCAATTGGAGGGCAATGAAACTCTAATACAATATCATACTTAAAAGGAATTATTGATGCAACCTCTTTAATATAATTGTATATATCATCAGACAATATTAACTTTTCGTAATCGTGATGCATATAAAGTTCGTCTAATGTTTTCAATTCTATTGGAATTACAGCCTTTCCATCTTCTCTAATATAATTAATATCAACGTAGTCCTTTTCTCTAAATTTAATTTTTCTATTTACAGCAGAAAAAACTCTCATACTAATCACTCTTTCCGATAATAAATTCGTAACATATTTTACCATTATTTTCTTAAAAACAAAATAGTATTTTTCAAATTTACAAAGTATTACATATAATCAACAAAAAGATGCACAATATTATAAGAATCTATTTTTTTAGAAAGGAGAAAATTCAGTTTCAGATTGAATTTATACTATCAATGGATTATCTAAAAATACTTGGCCTTTCATCTTTATCAATTTTTGTATTGTTCATATTAACAAAACTCATGGGAAATAGAGAAATGACTCAACTTAGTATGTTTGACTATGCTGTAAGCATAACAATTGGATCAATAGCTGCGGAAATGGCAACGGCACTTGAAACCGATTTCATGCAACCACTTATTGCAATGGTTGTTTATGCTATTATCACGATTATAATAAGTTATATTGCAAACAAATCATTAGTTGCACGCAGAATAATAAATGGAAAAAGTGTTATTTTGTTTAACAACGGAAAACTTTATAGAGAAAATTTAAAGAAGGCAAAATTAGATTTATCTGAATTTTTAACACAATGTAGAAATCAAGGATATTTTAATATAGCCGATGTAGAAACAATAGTCTTAGAAAGCAATGGAAGATTAAGTATGTTACCTAAAGCATCCAAAAGACCTGCTACACCAGAAGATTTAGGTATATCGGTAGAAAGTGAAAAGATCATTTCAACAATAATTTTAGATGGTGAAGTGTTAAAAGACAATTTAGAACATATTGGTAAAAATGAAGAATGGCTTTTTAAGGAAATGAAGAAACAAGGATATCCTAACGAACATTCAATATTTTTGGCAACAGTTGACAAAGATTTAAACTTAAGCATCTATGATAAAATATCTATAAAGAGTGAAAGAGACAAATTTCAATAATCGAATTTGTCTCTTTCATTTTTATTAATTAATCAACTTTTAATTCCTTAACTAATTTCCCATCTAAAGTTTTTAAGCTTAACTTTTCCTCATCTAAAAGTAAATAGCATCTTAAATCGCAGCCTTTTGGTCTTGTTATAGAACCTGGATTAGCTAAAATTTTTCCATTTTCTTTCTTTAGCATTGGAATATGTGTATGACCTTGAATAAAAATATCACCACAATTCGAAGGAAGTTCCCAGTAATTATAATAGTGTCCATGCGTTATTGTAACAAATTTATTATTTATATATAGTGTATCAATATCAAAAATTTCAAAATCTAACAATTCTTCAAATTCTATTGTGTCACAATTTCCGCGTATAACTTCAACCTTGTCTTTTAATTCATTTAATATCTCTGCAAGTCTGATATTATCTTCCCTATCAATACTAGCGGCTGTATCTCCTAGTATAATTAATTTATCTACTTTTTCATCTTTACATTTATTTACTATTATGTTTAACCCTTCAACATTTCCGTGAATATCTGATACAAACATGTATTTCATTACAAATTACCCCCACAAATATTTATTTTTATACCATTTTACTACTCTATCTTTCTAATAACAAGTCAATGTTTCTACTACTTCTCTATCAGCAAGAAAGATGAAATCTTCGATTTTCATTCTTTCGTCCCTCGAGAGTTTTCGACCGAAAGGAAGAAAATCTCTCGCATAAATTAAAGTTTTTTTGTGTAATAGGAAGGAAAATTAATACATAAAAGGTTGCGAAACTGTTACTTTCCTATTACACGAAAAAGGACTCGACAATTGTCGAGTCCTTTTGGTATCACAGCACTATACCATTGAGTGCTGCAATCTCCTTTATCTCACGCGAACAAGTGAGAGTAGTGAGTGAAGGCTCAGTTTCCCTGAGCTTTAACAAATACCTAACGAACATTATGGAATGTTGTTTAGGATTTGGCGTTACCTTTTCGATATAAGGCAAATACTGGAGAAACACTTCCTGAAGATTCAGCTTTGCCATCATATGCTCATGCCGTTCGGCAAGTTTGGGATTTTCTCGCTTCTCTGCCTCGATGATTTTCAAGGCAGTGTGCAGGCAAAAGCGTGGAATATAAAGCTTGGACTTTTTGTTCATCAATGCTTCGGGATAATTCAAAAGCATTGAAGTGTCCACCAGAATAGGGTCTTGCTCTTCCCGTTTATTTGCTGCAACAGTCCTACTCTTTTCATTTTCAAGAGCAAGGGTAATAAGCCTTTCAGCCCATGCTTTTCTAACATAAAGCTTTCTAATGCGCATCTTCACAGTATTTTCAGTAATCCCCTGTTTTTTTGCAATTTCCGCTATAGTCTGCTTTTCCTGACGAATGCACCGCCCATAGAATTCCTTACTATACTCTTTCATGATGTGTACCTCTCCTACGTTCTCTGTTCTTTGATCCAACTGCTACAAGAATGTTTCTGTGATTTTCACTAGCCGAGTCCTTTAATTACAAACAACTCCCTTCAAATATAATATGTCACCTTAATCATTATACTACATATTTAAAGTTTAGTCAACATAATGTAAAAAGAACGAGAAAAACTCGCTCTTTTTAAGAATTAATATCTTTAAATATCTATTTATATTTCTTATGCGTCTAATGCATCAAGCATTTCAACAGCCACCAATTTACTTTCTAGCATATAAAATATTATTTCTCTGTTGAACTTTTCTATATCATCATAAGAATACACCTTATCAAATTTAAAATCATAATAATCTGAATTGTACTCAACATTAGGGATTTCTTCAATTGGTCTATTTAATGTTGCTTCAATTTTTTCAACATCCATTCCTAATTCTAAGTTTTTAGGAAGTTTAACTTTTTTACTGTGCGTAGTTATATCCATAATACTTCTATCAGAATCCACTGAGCTATTTACTATTCTTATAGTAAAATCATCATATTTCACATTTTCTATGCTTATACTTTGCCAATCTGTTTTTGTTTCACCGCTAGAAATAACTCTTTTACCTATGGTACCAATTATATCTCCATCCATGCCAAGATTTATTCTAGTTCCATCTTTTAGTTCTATAGAATAAAAGTCTGATGTGAAGAAATCCAAATAGTTGTTTTTAGCTCTTTTTATTATATTTGCACTCTGCTCTGGTTTAAAATTCATTTCTGGTTCAACAAGAGTTATTAATGCAACTTGCTCTCCATCTTTAAAATAATATTTTGCGCATCCACCAATTCCTATAAAATCGCGTTTGTACATTACTAAGTCTCCATCTTTATAGTAATAACTTTGAAGATCTAAGAAATCACTAGCAGGTATTATCTCTATTAATTTATTTTTTAATACATTGATTGTAGAATATGCCCCTTCCGTATTAAAACTATTAATAAACTCTTCTATGTCACTTCCTAATTCATCTATTGTTGCCAATGTGTTATATTGTATCATATCTCCAGAATTCTTATTTATTTCCTCAACATAAGAATTTATATCATTAACATACTTTACTTTATCTAGTGATGCCTCACCACTTATATTGGTTTCATCTCCAGATTTGGATGGTTTAATAATATCTTCTTCATTATTTTTATATGTTGTTTTCCATATTCCAAATCCTATGACAAGAGCAATTAGTACTACAACAATAATAAAGCTTTTGTTTTTCATTTCAATTCATTCCTTTCACATTATTTTATTCTTCTATAAAGCTCAACAAATTTTCTGTTGATACTTCCTCACAAATATTATATCTATTAAGTCCAATTAACGATTGGGGTAATCCCTTAATTATTGTATTTGATTTTGCTACTGTTCCAAACGTAGCTTTTACTCCAAGAGATTTTAGCACCACACTTGAAAGTGTTGAATACTCTCCATGTGGATATGCTAAAGCCGTAATTTTTTTATTCATCTTCTCTTCAAATATCTGTTCCATTTTATTGTAATCATCTGTTAGTGCCTTAATAAATTCTCCCTCTGTTTCGTTTTTAAGCTCCACAGCGCATTCTCTTACTTTGTCACCAGATTCATATTTTTCTGATTGATGCATATCATAAGTATGGCTTTGAATATCTATTAATCCAGATTGTTGCATTATGTTTGCCTCTTCAAATCCAAAATGCGGAATTATTTCATAATTAGTATCTTTATACTTATCTTTTCCAATTGAAGAACCTATTACAAATATAGTTGCTTTCATATTATACTTTTTAAGTATTGGAAAAGCAAGTTCATAGTTGCTTAAATAACCATCATCAAATGTAATGCATATTGGCTTCTCTGGTAATGGTATTCCTTTTTCAACATATTCTACCAAATCATTTATCATGACTCCTGTATATCCATTCTCTGACAACGTCTTTATATGCTCTTCAAACAATTCTGGTGTTATAGTAACATCCAAATCTGCTCCTTCTTTTATGTGATGATACATAAGTATTGGTACTTTTAACGTATATTCATTTGTATCATTTATAATATCAAACATATCGTCCACATGTTCTTTGACATTTTCTACAGTAACAACTTCACCAAAATCATCTGGGTAATATACTGATATATCATTAAACATTCGTGCAATAGTCATTTTTCCTACTGCATTTCTAAAATGAGTTTCATCATAAAAGTACCTTGGTTCCTTTGAAATAGAACTTGATGCGAAATCCCAGAATGGTGTAATTTCAGCCATCTTTGTATAGAAATCTAGAATATCTTCTTTTGAAAAACATTTTAGATATTCATAATATGATGGTGCTGTAACTATAACTAGATTAACATTTGATTCATCACACATCTCTTTTATTCTCCTTATGCTTGAAACTGTTTCGTTAATCTTTGTCATAACAATATCTGAATGAGGATAATTAACAAAAATTGGATTCTTTTCAAGATATGATTCTATGTCCCCAATAGGTTCTACATCACGAACTTTTTTATCATATGCACCTGTTTCCACATCAAAAACATCAAAAGTTTGTGTAAGATATGTATCTTTTTGAGCATCTCTTATTTTTGCAAATGCATAACTTGGCGATACTGTTAAATATCTTGAATAGAATGAAACTTTGTTTTCTCCATTCACTTTAGCATGAAGGTTTTTAGTCAATTTGTCTCCCTCTTCATCATATACAGTTGTACTTTCCAAATACACATTCACTATAATATTCTTGACATTATAATTGCTTAGAATATATTTACATGTTTGTTCAACATCAAGCATATCAGATCCATACATTATCATGTTATAAAACTTTGCATTAAAATATTTATTCAAATCTTCTGTAGTGAATGAACTTGTTGATGACCCACCAATTATGTATGAATCATATTCTTCATAGTGTTTATCCAAATAACTTATTTTAGCAACTCTAGGATTATTAGTAAATGAATGTGAATACCAATTAAATATTCTATCTCCAAATACTCCAAATGGATCAACTAATACATTAAGCAGTATTATTATTCCCAAAACAGTTATAAGAGATACTAAAAACATTATACACCATTTTTTAGATGTCATATTATTTCCTCCTTTTGTCTAACATTAAAACTGTTTATATATAAATTCCGAAGCTATGTAGTCACCACGGTATATTCCAAAAGCCGCAATAATTACTAAAAATGATGTAAGAATTGCATATTGCAAAACTATATTCTTTTCTTTTAATTTCTTTGTAACATCAACGTTGTGTTCTTGCAATCCTTCAATAAATAGTAATAGCATTACGCTAAAACCTACTATAACAAAATCTCCAGTTGTAAGACCTAAATTAAGTAGTGTTCCATTTGTTAATTCACTAGCTTTAAAATTAGTAAATGTTTTATTTAGCATAGCAAATGTAGTTCCTAAGTTTGCCGCTCTTGTGATATACCTTCCTATTAGCACTAAAGCAGCTGTTCTAATCATCCTAAACATATTAAACCACTTATTTTGGTCATCTATATGTAGCTTTTGTTTTAATTTTATAAACAATGGATCTAATAAAAGTGAAAGTGTTATTAACGTTCCATTCCACAATCCAAAAGCTATATACTTAAAGCTCGCTTCATGCCATATGCCTATAACTAAATACACAATAAATGTAACAATTGAAACTGGTATTATTTGTCCAGCCTTTCCACTTATGTGTTTGCGTATAAATTTTCCTAACTTAACAAATGGTTTAGAAAGTGATAAAGGATAAAATAAATAATCTTTCATCCATGTGCCTAAACTTATATGCCATCTTCTCCAAAAATCTTGAAGTGATGTTGAAAAAATAGGTCTCTTAAAATTATCAACTAAATTTATTCCAAATAATCTTGCAACGCCACGAGTTATATCTATACCTCCAGAAAAATCGCAATATAGTTGGATACAATAAAATATCACACCAAATAATATTATTGCTCCTCCATAGTTTTCAAAGTTATTAAACACAATCTTTGCAATTATTGCTGCTCTATCTGCTATAACAAGTTTTTTGAAATATCCCCAAAGTAATAGATTTAATCCAGCTTCGATATTTTCAAAGCTAAAATCATGTGACTCTTCTAATTGTTTTCCTAAATTATTGAATCTACTTATTGGTCCCTGCACCATTTGTGGAAAGAAAGATACAAATAATGCATATTTAAAAACATTTTTTTCGGGTTCATACTTTTTTCTATAAACATCAATTACATACCCTATAGATTGAAAAATATAAAATGAAATACCAAGTGGTAAAATCAAATTTAAAGTTGGCAAACTAAAATGGAATGTATTATTGAGTATTCCTGCTGAAAAATTCCAATATTTAAAAAAGAACAATACTCCAAAATTACAAATTAAACTTGCTAGTACCCACAACTTCTTCTTGGTTTTTATTTTGTTAGTCTCTTCTTTAGTTAAATTACCACTCATACTATTATTAAGTTTTCCTATTAGTAATCCGACTCCATAGGTTGTTAGAATTGTAAACATTAAATACAGTAAAACTTTAATTCCACCTAAGCTGTAGAAAAACAAACTTACAAGTAATAAAAACATCCACTGAAATCTTTTTGGTAATATATAATATAAAAGTGTGCTAAGTGCTACAAATCCTATAAATTGCCATGATACAAATGACATTTTACTTCAACCTTTCTACTAAATTGTATATTGCTTCTACTGAATTAAAATTTTCTGGTACTATATCTTCAACATTTATTTCAACATCAAATTCTGCGATTAATTCACTAATCAATGTAACTATATCAAATGAATCTAGTATTCCATCATTAGCAAGTGTTTTGCACTCTAAATCAATATCAGGTCTAATTTCTTTTAAAATTTTTTTAATCTTATCCATTGTAACAATTCTCCTCTTCATAATATATTGTTTTGTTATATTTTCAAACATATTCGTTTTTCAACTTTACTCTATCTATTTTTCCATTTGCATTATATGGCATAGCATCAAGTTTAATAAATCTATTTGGAAACATATATTTAGGAACTAAAGTTTTTATATGATTTACAATCTCTTCATCTGTAGCATTTCCTTCATATATACAAACAATTTTATCTTCTTCTTTTTTATAGACGCATACAGCCGCAGAAATTTTGCTAAAGCTATTTAATGCACGCTCTATTTCTCCAAGCTCAATTCTATAACCACCATGCTTAATTTGCCCATCTTTTCTAGTTTCAAAATATATCATGCCATCATCAAGCTTTCTACCAAGATCTCCTGTTCGATATATAATATCTGTGAAGTATGGGTTCAAAGGATTTTGTATAAAAGCTTTTGATGTTTTTTCACTATCATTATAATATCCTTTTGCAAGACCAGTACCGCGAACGCAAATTTCTCCAACATCACCGTCTGGAACAAGTTCTAAGTTTTCATCAAGCAATAAAACTTCTTTATTTTCACACGCCTTACCAATAGGAATCGCTTCATAATCTTTAAATTCCTTTTCAATCTTATAATAAGTGCAGTCTACTGTGACCTCCGTTGGGCCGTATAGGTTTATATATTGGACATTAGGAAGCACATTTCTCCAAACATTTAATTTACTTGCTAAAAGAGCTTCACCACCAAGCACTACCTTTTTTAAGTATTTAGGTACCGCCTTGGAAAGCACATTTGAATTAGCAATTAAATTAAATGCTGAAGTCGCCCAAATTAAACTTGTTACCTTATTTTCATTAAAAAAATTAACAAGTAAAATTGGAAACATAAACATCTTCTTAGGCAATATGTACGTGGTTGCAGCACACTTCAATGTTAGATATATATCCTTAACTGATAAGTCGAAATAAAATGGTGCCTGATTTGCCATAATATCATCACTAGAAAACTCACACTTTTCTGCCATCCAATCTATAAAGTCTATAACATTTTTATGAGGTATAACAATTCCTTTAGGTACACCAGTAGAACCAGATGTAAATATTATATAGACAGGATCAATGTTCAATATTTTATTTCTATTTTCTAGAAGAATATGTTCATCAATTTCAGAATTCAAAACTTCGTCAAACTCAATCTTGTTATAATCATTTAAATTCTCAACTAATTCTTCATCTTGCTTAAAATATATGATAAGTGAAGGTTTAAGGTTTTCAAGAACCGTCTCCATACGTTTTTTAGGCATTTTATTATCTATTGGTACATAGTAATTTCCGCTATAAAGCACTCCAAAAAAGGCTATTAAGCTTCTAATATTTCTATCAACCACAACAGCTATTGGAGAATTAATTTTGTTAAGTTTATTAGATATATTTGTTCCAATTCTTTTGGCTTCATTTTCTAATTCGGAAAAAGTAACTCTTTCATTTTCATCAGCATAAGCCAATTTATCAGGAAAACTTTTTGCTGAATTTTCTAAGTACTCTAATACATTTTTTTGCATTCTTATCCTCCCTTAATTTTTAAATAACACTTTCAAACCTTTTTCTTGCTGGCACCCCTATATATACGCCCTCTTCTGTTATATTTTTCACAATAACGGCACCCGCACCAACAATAACATCTTCACATATACTTATATTATTTCTTACAACAGTAGCCGCACCTATATGTGTGCAACTACCTACAAAGACTCTACCACAAAGTGTTGCATTAGGTGATACATGTACAAAGTCGCATATTACATTATCATGTTCTATAACAGCACAAGTATTTATAATACACCCAATCCCAATTCGAGCTGATGCATTTACAACAGCATTTGGCATAACCACAGTTCCCTCGCCAATTTTTACATTTAATCCAATTATTGCTGTTGGATGAATCGCAGTGTAGTAATTCAATTTAAATTCGTCATAAATTCTCTTGCGTACTCTGTTATCGCCTATTCCAAAAGCAAAATAAACATTTTTCTTGCAATTAAAGTTTATGCTATCTTCTAATTTTCCCAAAACTGTATATTCATCTATTATTTTAGTACCAGCTTCTATATTGTCATCTAAGAATCCTATCAAAGTATCACCAGATTTTATAACTATGTCTGCAACAACTTTTGCATGTCCTCCAGCTCCAAGTATTATAACATTTTTATCCATATATATCTTTTCAAAATCTTACGCGTAGTTGATTTTGAATCCTTTCCTAAATTTATAAAACAATTATATTATTTTTGCTTCAAGATTTCAACATTTTCACATATTTATGTATTATTAGAAAAAGCAGCTCAAATAAGAAAGAAAATTAAAACACAAGAAAGATGAAAATCTTCGATTTTCATTCTTTCGTCCCTCGAGAGTTTT
>ENA-ORSL01001053-ORSL01001053.1-human-gut-metagenome-genome-assembly--contig:-NODE-1053-length-24736-cov-20.842713_pt1 | contig 24736 bp, 21 predicted proteins | sample MGYA00242190_ERZ509157 | MGnify/ENA primary metagenome ERZ509157 (study PRJEB26280, sample SAMEA2338664) | human gut metagenome | biome: human gut; feature: human-associated habitat; material: faeces...
TAATGATAATTGATTGATGAGATCTTCCTTCTCTATCTTCATTCAAAGGAGGTGACAATTTCAGGTACATAGTGAAAGTGATCTTGGATAGTAATGATTGATGATTGAATTTGAACTAGATATTCCATGACTGAGTGAAGAAGGAATTAAGATGAGATATGAGGGATTCGAGAATGTGAATGTATTGACCAGTGCGAGTATGATTGGCTTATTGTTAATGAATGAGATGCTGATTGTCTTGATAGATTCATTCGGCAGCAAAGTAAGTATCTACTGGTGATAGATGAAGAATACGATTCTAGTAAAGCAAAACGATTTGAATATGCAAATGCACATGATTTGAATGTGTTCGATGCTAACAGCCTGAAAGGAATTGAGAGACTAGAGATTGAAGGTGATTGCTTTATAAAAGTGAATCGATTTGAGATTGATGGATTGAATGAATTGAAGAGTGTGATGATTGGAAGAGAGAGCTTCAATCGCAATGAGGAGAATAGAAAAGGAAGCAAATGTTTGATAATGAATTGTGATCAATTGAGTGAAATCTGCATTGGATTCAATTCATTCTATTGGTATGAATCATTAGAATGTAAGAATCTTCCTTCTCTGATATCTATTCAATTGGATGGTTATTCATTCTATGCTTGTCATTTGATAGTATGAATGATTGAATGAATGATGAATGAGATCTGATTCGAGTTGAATCCATCATTCTTGTATATGATGCTCTATATGGTGATGAAGATAGTGTTGATAGGAATGAATTGATAATGAAGAGTATGAATGATGATAATTGATTGATTAGATCTTCCTTCTCTATCTTCATTAAAAGGATATGGTAACAATTTCATCGAAATAGGGAAAGTGGAATTGGATAGTAATGATTGATGATTGAATTTGAATTAGACATTCCATCACTTACTGATGAAGGAATACAGATAGATGACGATTCATTTAAGAGAGTGAGAGTGATTAGTAGTTCAAGTATGGGTGATTGATTGATGATGACTAAGATTCTGATTCTCTTGATCGATTCATTCGTCAAAGAAGCAAACAATTAAATAAAGTGAATACTCTAGAGTCAGATTCTTCTGGGGCTAATTCGGTTGTTGACTATCCTGATCAATTCACACAAGAGGAGAGAATTAGTCCAAGAAAGAGAATACGGATCAAGAGAAATAGGCAAAAGGGAAACCAAAGAATTGTATCCAATTAGTATGGACACTGTTTGTTGTAAGAAGTATCATGATATTTGATGAATCTGAGCCAAGAATGTGTGCTAAATGGTAAGAATATGGTCAAATGGTAATGATCAAAGTAAGTGAGTAGTAGGTAATTGACGTATGTTACGTATTGTTATTAACCAGACAAACTGTCGCAAACATGGGCCTCCAACTCTGGGTAGCTATACACGCTTAACCCTACCAGACAAAAACGCCAGTAAAATGCAGACAAAAAGGCCCATAAAGAAGCTCGAAAAGGCAGACATTTTGATCATAATTTGGAACACATATCCAACCCATTTCAAGTCAAATCATGGGCAACAATAAGAACAAGAATGTTGTTGTTAATTCTTTCTAGCAATAAATGCATTATTCAATAATCATTCAAGGCAAACCATCAAATGGATCATTCACATGGGACAATCCTTATCGTTTCAACAATCCATACATTACTATGATCAAAGTACTATTAACACCAAATTCAGATTCACTCTTTTCAAACATTGATCAAACCAATACTGTATCTAATGATAAAGGAGAATCTGTAGTATTTGAGAAAGGATATTATACTCTAGCTGACATAATCGCTATGCTTAATCAAATGCAATATACTCAATACTCAATATCAAATGCAGTTTCAAGTTTTGGATGTTTCCATATACAATCATCATGTTCAGTTGATTTCTCACAAGCACCAGATATCATAGACATATTAGGTCTAACAGAAACAACATATAATGCAGGTGCAAATACAGGAGCTAATATCATTGATATCACTAGAAACAGACAAGTGATACAAGTCTATTCTTCAATTGTACGAACATCTGATCTTAAGATTGCTAATCAGAATAACAATCTCATTACTACAATCATAATCAATGATCCTCAACTCAGATACTTGAATACTGTTGAACAAGTCAATATTCCTATCATCAATCGATTTGATCGTATCTACTTCTCATTCAAAGATTTGGATGGTAATCTAATGAATTTGAATGCTGATTTTGAACTTCAATTGACAATAGATGATGTTCTGGATAACAATGAAAGCATGGATGGATATGAATCATATTCACAATTCTCACTGTCTCAAGTATGTAATAGGTCTAAAACAGAAGTGAAACTAGATAATCCATTATCATTTAAGAAGTGTTTCATCTCTTCAATCTCATTATATACAGATTTCGAGTTATACAATGTAACAGAAGAACAAATTGTAGTAATTGATGGAAATAGAACAGATCATTCAATAATCACAATTCCAAAAGGATCATATGAGATTGAAGAATTGATAGCAATGTTGAATTGTAGTGATGCTATGTTTGAATTAATCTATAGTGGTGAGAATGCTTTCAGAATAGCTGCTAATTACTTCTATACACTTGATTTCTCAAATGCACATTTGTTGAAAGAGATACTTGGATTTGAAAATGATTATATTGAGAAAGGAATGGATGTGATTAAGAAGTATTATGTATCTACAAATTGTAATCAGATTGTATTAACAAATGGTAATGATGAACATATCTTGAAAGTAGCTATTGGATATTACACATTCAATGAGTTTTGTGATGCAATTGTAGGAGAAGTGAGTAAAGTGGTAGATGTTGGAGGATTAACATATAAAGATGAATATGTTGGTATCAATACAATGAATACTGCTGAAGAATGGTGGTTTGATCGTGAATCTGTGAATACAACAATCAATGGTTGTAATTGGGTTGGTTGGTTCAAATTGAGTGGTGTTAAGAACTTGTGTATTGAAAGACCAGATGAATCAATGGATGGTACAAATGGATATGCATTTCTTGAAGATTCTTATTTGGAATATGACTGGAAGTTGACTACAAGTGAATATCGATATTTGGTAAAACCTCGAATTACGTATAGAATGAGTAATAATGATGGTAGTATTCTATCAAGTGGTACTATTAATCTTGATACAGGAAACTACTCAATATCATCATTAGCAAATGAATGTATGAATGAATTGAATGGTCAATATCAGAGTGTTAAAGGATTAACAAGTTCTGATATTGAAGCTATTGCTTGGACAACAAATGCATCTGGATGGAGTTATGTTTGGAATGCAAATGAATATGCTCCAGATTTGGAGTTTAGTATGAATGCTGATTACAAAGATGATGATGAAGTATTAGTAAGAACGAATAATGATAAGCGAGGAGGAGTATTTAATGAATGGATATCTAGTAAATGTGATTATGGAGATGAGATATGGATAGGAAATGATGTTCATTTGACATGTAAGATTGATGGTGATACAGAAAGAGTATCATGTACAATAAGTGCAGGAAAACATACATTAAGTGATATAGGAAATGTGATAGTGAATATGATCAATAATCGATATAGAATGATAGCATCAACACATCTTGTAGTATGTACAGAGAATTATCATAATGGATATCATATCGCTTGTCGAAACAATAATGTTCCATCTATATCAATGACCTGTGATAATCCATTCTTTCCTGTTGATAATAGAAACAATATTCGATCTATGATATTATCATTCAGAAGATGTTGGTATGTGAAGATGCCAAATCTCACTACTCCTCTTGGATTTGTAGATGCTTTGTATAATGGAATTATGAAGAGTGAATTCAAAGATAAGATTACAACATCTAAAGGATCAGGTGCTGTTGGTAAAAGAAATGTATACATACGAAGATTGATGAATATGAGATTTGTGAATGAATCAAAAGAAGTAGTTGTTCCATCATTTGTTGGAACAACAAAGAAGAGTTTCTTAAATTTGGATAATACAAGTGATTATCAATCGATTAAGAGTATATCCTTCTATTTCAAATCTGAATCAATTCCAAGAAATGATATCAGTTATACAGATAGTAATGGAAATACAACAATAATCAATACAAGTGGTGGAATGAGTGGATTGATGACTCAAGACAGATACATTCAATTCATGAATGAAAGTTTTGCTTCAAACAACATTCCTATTGAATGGAAGAAAGGAGCAACTGGATATGAGATTAATTCTGATGAAGTATTCACACTCACATGTAATACACTTGATTCATCTTTCATTGGTCCTTCTAATCCAGTAAGTGGATCAATATCACATAAATGGTTTGTTGGTTATAATGATGAACGAATGTTGGATAATACAGGTGCATTATATGGTGATAATCCTGTAGATATCACAAATGGTCTATCAAATATCAAATTGTATTGTAATGTAGTAAAGAGTAAAACAAAGCCATTGTTATCGAATATCCCATTAGAAGATCTATTCAAGAACTACTATTATAAGAATCGTATTGAGATTCCTTGTTCTGATCAATTGGATCGTCTTGAATATGAATTTCGAAATGAAAAGGATGAACCATTATCATTCCTTGGTAACATCTATCTGTTGTTAACATTCATGATTAAGAATTAATGGTATTAGTAAATGAACATAACATTCTCTCTAACATCATCCTATGAATACGAATTCAGTAGTAACAATCTGGTGAATAATGAAATGATGATTGAACATATATCATTATGTTGTGAATCAGATGAATTGATAGGATCATGTATTGTATTGGATACAATCAATAATATGCAAGAACGTAAACAATCTCCATTGATTGTTATTAATGATGTGTATCAATCAGACAAAGTGAATATAATGGTTCCAAAGACATCAAAATGGAGATTCTTTGTGACAGACAAAGAAGGGAATAGAATCAAATTGAATAGACGAGTAACAATGAATTTGTGTTGTTCCGTTTTTGATTGTAGAGATAAATGAAGCCTGTAAGTATAATCAATCATAACACGATTATTCCAAAGAACAATAGTCGATATCGAGAATCATTCAATACAGTAATTCTACCAAAGGATAACATATACAAGATTACTTCAATAACATGTAAGATTGATACAACAAGTCTATGGAACATTCGTAAGACAAACATTGTGCGTATGGTGAATAACAAGGGACAGAATATGACATATCATATTGTAGGAGGATATTACACAATTGATGAGTTATGTAACAGTGTAGCTAAAACAATTGATGTTAATGAAGATAATCTGGCTTATGTGACATCAAATTGTGAATGTGTGGATTTGAGTGATGCACCAGATGTAGCAAAGATATTGAAGATGGAAGAAAGGTTGTATAACTATGATGGTAAAGTACATACAAGTGAACCATATGATATAACAAATGGACAAGGTGTAATTCGTATCTACAGTAGTATTATGAAACAAACATTTGGTATTAAGAGTTCATTAATTGATAATTTGATTCATGTATCAATTGGTCTGAACAATATCATAACAATAGACAATTTGAATATTGATGTGATTGATCAATCCAATTTGGATAGTATTGAATGGTTGATAACGGATATGAATGATAATCCAATATCACTTAATTCCAATGTGTATGTATCGTTTACGATAAGTTGTTATCCAAAGAATTAATCATTGTTATCCAAAGAATTAATCATCATTATTCTTTCTATTAGTAAATGATTATCAAAGTATCAAATTGTGAATATGATAAGCTTGATAAACTCCAATTGAAGAGTAACTCATTCACTCTATACATTCAATGTTTCAAGAAGTTCAATAGTAGTCGAGATATCTATGAATTCAAAACAAATACTTCAAAAGTGTATGTGAGTAGTAGTAATGTTGTGAAGGTGATGATTCCTGATTATGAAAGTCTAAGTGAGACATCAAGTATAGAAGATATCATTCATGAGGCAATTGAAGATAATGTGAGTATTGTGAAGCTTGTGTTTGTAGGTTATTAACTACAAGAATCTTTTGTTTTACTTTGTGTTTAATAAGAAATGGAATCTGGATATGTAACTGAAATAGACACAACATTAGTGTCAATCAAGAACAAATTGCGTAAAATGAATCATATTAACCCTTATACAAAGAAGAGATTAACAAGAAGAACAAGAAATAGTATGAATGAAGCTACAACAATCGAAAAGAGTGTGAAAGAACATATATCAAATGAGAATGATGATTATAAGAATGAACAATATCATAAGATACTGAAAGATTTGAAGGAATATATCCAACCAATGCAAAGTATTGATGAACAACTACAAGATTTGAAACAAAACAAAGAAAGTCTGGGTATTATGAAGTTTGATTGGGATGTTGATTGTGAAGATACATTCATGAATCAATTCACATTGATAATTGCTCCTTCAAAATCAGGTAAATCGTATCTAATCAACCAACTTTGTTATGAAATTCCACATTCTTTTGATAAGATTTGTTTGTTCATGGGTAAAGTGAGCTATCAGAACAAATGTCCTCAAGTTTTGAAACATGTTGCTAATTTGGCAGGAATCAAAACACAATGGATAAACACAGATAAAGATATGAAACCAGAATTCAGTGATAATTATGGATTATGTTATGAAGAATTGAATGATGATGGTTCAAGCAATTTCATATACAATGATACAACATATCCATCAATCTACATATTTGATGATTTGTATACAAAGACACCAGATCATTGGGTTGTGAATTTCATGGATACAATGGCATGTATGTCTCGTCATCGCAAAACATCCTGTTTCATTGCATTTCAAGGATTCTCAAGACTTAGTAACAAGATTATTGACAATTCTACAAGAATCTTTCTATTCTATGATATTCTAGGTCGTGAAGATTTGTGGAAGAAGATGAAGATTCCTCCTCCAACAAATCTAAATCAAGTATTGAAGGATATTGAACAAGGAACTCATACTCGTTGGTATTACTTGGATGATTCAAATTTGGAAGAATATCTGCCTTATGATATTGCATCCAAACAACAAGCTGTTAACAAGATGAAGAGTAAACTACCAAAAGCGATAACGGATGAACGGAAACGCAAAGAAGTTGAAGCAAAACAAAAGGAACTACAAAAGTTGGAAGAAGAATTGGGTATTTCAAAGGAACATACCACTTCTGTTAATAAGCCAAGAACATACAATCTGATTGATATCAAGGATGCTAAAGAAGTGAAACCAAAAGATTACACAAAATCGATATCAACGAAAGAATTTGAGTTCATTAAGAAGGTTAAACATGAAGATGGAGTTGAGGATTGTTATAATCAACAAGCTGTTAAAGTCAAAGTGAAGAAAGGATTAGGATTAAGAAGCAAATACAACTTATAAGTTGTATTGAACTAATGGATCAATAGCATCATGTGTAAACAAATGTAGTAATGCTAGATAACCACAATTGTTTGCAAAGATGGATTGATATTTCACTTTGTTTGTACGGAATATTCGATTTGTATCCGATAATGGAAACTTGTTCAATGTTCCAAATGAATCTTGATAATTCAATGTACCATCTCCTTCTCTAAAACAACTAACATAATGTCCATTGTTTGGATCATTCTCAAATGGTATGTAAATGATACAATTTGATGGTTCTTTGTATTTGTTAGCCAGTTTCTTATATTGATCCAATTCTAGTACTTTGAAATCTGGAATTTGAAGTGTTTTAGCAAGTTTTGTTATTTGAGCAAATGTTAATGGATTTGTATCTTCATTTAGATATCCATAAGTGATGAGTTGTTTCAATACACCTTCTTTCGTCTTGTTATTACTGATGCATGGATTTGATTTTGATTTTGTGGTAGAGCAGTCAGAATGCGTTTCTTTTTTTTCGATACTACTCCTACTGCTTCTGTATCATTTTGGAGATTATCAATATCATAACCAGATCCTTGTTGTTGTGTAGTACCATAACTAGCAATTTGATTAGCCATCTTATTAACACTTCCTTTAGCCATATCACCAACAACATCTGCTATTTCTTTCATTGTACTCGATCCAGTCTTATCTCCAACATATTGTACACCCTTGTTAATGTAATCTCCTGCAGTTTCAACAGCAGAATGTAATAGAATATCAGTAATAGGTTTCAACTTATCAGCATTATTACCATACCAAGATTTGATACTATTCCAAGCCTTCTTCATTGTATCACCAAACTTTCCAGATCCAACTCGAATAGCACCACCATCACGAATAAGATTCTTTCTTTGACGTTCAATCATTTTCAAAGTCTTTAACATTTCAGGATACTTATCAGGTTCAACACCATCAATGAATACTGCAGCTGCTCCACCTAGTTTGATAGCACCACCTGAGGTATTTCTTCCACTTTGAGCTTTCGAGCTTTCCTTAATAGCAGATATGATTTGAGGAGCCATTTGAATAAGTGTAGGTATAACTGTTGCAGCTAATGCACCAAGTGCTCCTCCTTTCTTCAAACCACTAAGTTCATTCATCAATTGTTGTTCATTGAATGCTAGTGCTCCACCTTTGTTATTCATGCTTATAGCACCACCGCTTGGATCATTATCACTAATACTAATTGCACCACCTAGTTTGATTGCACCACCTTCAGCTGAATAATCAGAAGGATTACTTCGTTTCTTCTTTGTCTGACGTTTGGTTTGATAATTACCTTCAAGTTTCTTATGCAGATTAAGTGTCTTTCTACGATCAACAATACTTCCGCTGTTTTGTTCACGAAAGTCGGGTTCACCATAGAATGCAGATATATCAACTGTAAATGGAATACTCATGTTGTGTAGTTTATTAATGATAAGAAAAACAAAGTGAAATTACTTTCAGTTCTTTCTATTCATAGATTATTGCTTATTTGTATGTATAATCCTATAATCTGTCTGTTCAGGTTTTTGTGCTAGTAATCTTGTACCTATGAAAGGTCTTCTTTGTCTAGATATCATACTTGATTGTACTATAGATTGTGTTGAATCCTGAGGTTGTGTCTGTTCAGACCCCTGAGATATAGGTTGTAATCTTGATTGTACTTTCTTGTTTGAATACAACACACTATTGATTACACTATCAATCATTTGGTTTATATCAGCTTTCTCTTTATAATGATTTAATATGTTATTCTCGAAATAATCAAAGTAGCTATCCATTTCTTCTTCTGTAGTTATTACTCCATTTGCAAGACGAACAAAGAACTCTGATATCTTTGGAAAATTGTGTCTTAAACGAAATATGGAGAATAAGAATCTTGGACCTTTAGAACGACATTTCTGCATAAGTACTATGTTATCACGATTCTTTGCTAGAACATTGAGGAATGATAAGAAGTCATCACGAATCACATCCCTTTCATTAATATAACCCATATTTGCATTATTGAACTTATCATATTCCACAATTACTGGTACAATTGTATTCACTTTATCAACAATTGCAGGAGCAATAGTAGAATTATCATTTGTTAATAGTAATTGACTAACTGATGTACCATCCAATAATGGTATGTTATTGTTAGTAAACTGAATTTGAGGAATCTTCCTCTGCAATTCAAGATAATCCTGATAGAACTGATCAGCCCTATTTTCAATTCGAGTCAGTCCATTTTCCATCATCCAATTCAAATACGATTGTTGATCTTGTAGACTATTAATCATTTGCATTTGAGCATCTCTTTGTTGATTACCATTTACAACATTCTGATTGATAACTCCTAACATGTTTCTGTTATCATCATACATATCTAACATCATATTCTGGTTATCCTTATGCATATTCTGATTATCAATTTGCATATCCATTAACAAATGATTGTCTCTTTGTAGATTTGTTAACATTTCTTGAGTATTTGTTGATTGTTGACTCAAATCTTCTAGAAGTGGATTGAAATGATTGTACGATTGTTCTATACTAGTATTCACTTTCTGTAGTTGTTCTACTAGATCATGATAATTTGTTCTTGATATCGTTGTCAAAGCTTCACTTTGATTGTTTTGATTTTGAATCACCTTTTCTATTAGAGCATTATTTGCATCCAACATCTTTGTCAAGTAAGTAAGGAATTGGGATTTGAAGAACTTGAAGAAAGATTCCATCGAATTAATCCCTTTAAGAACTTCTGGATCTACTCCAGGAACAACATTTGCAATTGCCACTTCTCTACCTGGATCAATTCTTTGTTGTAAAGCCGCTATTATATCCTCACTCTTCTTGAACAAATCATTCTGAGCATTAATCAATGTTCCTATTTGTTCATCAAATCGATTCTCTCTATTCATAATACTACTTGATAGATTATTGAAAGCATTATTCAAATCTGTTAAAGCAGGTACTTGTTTATCAATTATGGTTGTTATTTGTTTCTGTAAATCTGTAATTGACTTAATCATTGCATTATTCATTACTAATTGATTCTTAGGTATTCCTCGTACTACTGTTGCTATATCTCCAAGAATAGAATGGATATCTGCAATATTCGTTGCAAGATCAAGACTCGTCATTTGATCTACAAAAGTGGATAGTGTAGCAACAACATTATTCACTTGCATAATAAGGGGTTGAATATCCATTTGTTGTTGTATAACATTCTGAACCACAGGTTGAGGTTCTTCAATGAAACGAATGTGTACCATTGTTCCATCACCATTTTCTTTCCAACCATGTTCTATTAATGTATTGTAGTTTTTACTACCTCGATGAACATAAAGGGCTTTGCTTCTATCAATAACATAAGATCCATCTCTATTATAATACAATCTATTACTATTCAATATCTTTTGCTCTTGTTGTTCTTGTTGTTGTCTTTGTTGTTTAAAGTCATTGTAAATCATTGCATTTTGATTTACTAGAGCAGAAGTAGTTGAAGATATGTTATCCATAACAGTATTCATATTGGTGGTAAAGGCATTCATAGTATCACTGAGCTTATCAACACTCTTGTTGATTTCAATAATAGACAGATCTTTCATATCTCGAATGGTGGAAGTAGGCCAAGTAATTCTATAAGGAGATATAGGCTCAAACTGAAATGGATTATCAAACACAGCTCGTTTCTCAGTATCAGACAATAAGTGATCTTTTGAAACAACAACAATCTTGTTGAACTTATCAGCGACTGTTACATTGTATACACAATTATCTTCAAATGAATAGAGTTTCTTGCTATTCTTATCGAATTGATATCCACGCATATTTGAAACATCCACTCTTCGACGTTCATTGGGTGTTAGACCCATATAAGTATCATAAGTGGCTTTCAAAGATTGCCATTTGTTACCAAATACACGAGTTGGATTAAGAGCTGTTTCTTCAACTTTGTTAAAGTACTTCTGAATCATCTTATCCATTATCTTTCTGGAATGTTGTTGATGAACTTTTGGTTTGATAGGAATGTATACATAATCATCATTGTATGGTTGGAAATCTGACTTTGTGAAATTGTCTATTTCTATCATTCGCATAGTATTTCTTACTAGAACAAAGTAAAAACTTATGGTGTTCGTCCTTATGGGTTTAGTTGCTACACAACAGTTCAACCTATGCTTGAACCTGATTAGCACGAATCATTATCAAATGCATCTGCAATATTTCAGTCTTGTTAGGAGCATTATCATCAGAATTATCCAATTCAATCTCAAACTGCAACTGATTTTGAGCTCTTTGTGGGAACCATTCTGCAATAGGGAATGCAAATACACGGAATTGATCTCGCCATGTCTTATAGGTCAACAAAGTATCATATTCATCACTACGAGAATTGCATAGATAATCAACCCATTCAAAGAATGTATGATCAATTCCATCAGGATTATTACCATTATCAACATTCAGAATACGTTTCTGTTCACCAGCAATATTCATTGCAATACGCTTAAATCGTACATCCTTCAAACTGCTGAAATCACCATTATCATCTGTGAATACCATAAACATCATCTTAATTGGGAAGTTCACAAGGACTCGATCATCAATGAATCCTTGATTTGCAGGAATCTTGAATGTTTTCGTCATAATCTGATTCTTCACCAGTTTCGTATCTTCAGGATCAAATGCATCTTCATTTGCAGTCTTGTAACTATGATACCACAGAATACAACTATCAAAGAATACACCTCCAAATGTAGTATCTACAGGATTTGTAGTAGGACTTGACATTGTCTTGATCTTACCATTACTAATGTAGAAATATGCATCATCATTGGTAGGAATAATCTGAGCATCCATTTGTGTTAGATTGATGAATCGTTCCTGTGAACATCCTTCAAAGATATCTGAAAAGTTGACATTGATAGTTGAATAAGCAACAGTGGATCCTGACTTCTGAACAAACTTCAACACATTATAGAAGAGTTTACCATCATAAGGACGACCAAGTGTAGCAGCATTTGTACTACTAACATCATCATAAGCAATGTATGATAGTTCTTTAAGACCCTCATTTACAACATTATTGTGCTTATTATCAGTAATTGTATTTAACAAAGAACGGATTTGTCCAATGTTTTCATTATCTGCAGATAGTGGTAATGATGCAAGACTATCACCATCCCAATATGTATATGTCACTTTCGTATTGTTCACAATTCCTGCCATATTCTTCTTAACAGGAACATAGATAGTTTTATCACTACTAGTACTTGTTAGACCTGTCATCTTCACTTTGAATGTCATTCTTGACTTGTACAGATCAAAATAAGTATCATCACCTGAAGGAGCTATTGTCCAATTAATAACATCATTTGATTTGATGTTGTTCTGTTGATTTGAGAACACAACTTGAGATTCATAGTTATGTGTAGGAGGAATCGTAGTCATTTTACTAATAGGATAAAAAAAGCAGAATCATTGTATTCATAAAACCAGATTCAACCTTTGGTTGAACCAATTGCTACGCAACTGACTTTTCTTTTCTTACTTAGTAAGAAAATGTCACAGAAACTTGTATGTCTCCAAAATGGTGTATTCAAGAAGAAGGAATTAACACCTGGTCTTCAATACTACAATAACTCTCAATTCACTACTGCACCTATGCCTACTACTGAAGGTAATTATGTTATATCCTATCAAAATGGTGCTATAACTCTTGCACAACAACCAGCTGCACTACAATCTCTTACCAATACTTACTTTCAAACAGGAGGAGGTACATTATCTGTTGCTACATCAGGTACAATTCCATATTTCACATCACCCACTACATTTGCTGCTCTTGATATCCCTTCATCATCAGGTATTTACATACTTAATGTACAAACAAACACTAAAACATTCACAAAACTCACTCCTGCCACCATATTCGCTGATCTATTGAATATTGAAGGAATAGCAGCACAACCATCATTTCCTCTTTGGAATGGAACATCTGTTTCTTCAATGAAACTCCCATCAGCTGGTTCTTGGTATATGCAGAAAGATTCAAATGGATACAATTGGGTATCAATGAATGCTAAGAACATTATGAAACATTGTTGGGGTTTAGACTCAAACAAGAATCAAATCGTTATGTTGTATGGAGGTGATGCAAAAGGATTGAGTTTACCATCAACTGAAGGTAATTACTTGTTGAGTATTGGTACTAGTGGTCCTGCTTTAGTAGCTACATCTGGTAATGGTAGTAAGACATTCAAATCAATTCATTATACAACTGGAAAGAATGATACACTTGTTAGTTGTACTCTTGGTGGTAAATCCGATGATAACATGATAACATCGGATGATTTGACAATTGAAATGGGAAAACAATACTTGATGACAGTTGATATAGACTTAAGATGTTCTGATTATGAAGCAGTATTGGATGGATTTACGAGTGGAAATGAGCCTTTGATTGGTGTATACTACACTTCAAATGGATCAAATCCAGAGTATATCATTGAATCAAATGTGATTGCAAATCCTCTTCCATTCATTCATATCACAGGAAATGGAATATTCACTGCTAATGGTGAAACATTCACATTAGGAATTCAACGAACTGGAGCAACAACGATTAGTCATAAGATAAAGAGATTGGTAGTAAGATTGGTAGAACTATGAGGTTAAACCTATTTCACTTTGATTATACCAGTTGGACTCACCTCAATATCAGATCCACTATCATCTGTAGATTCATTCTTCTCATTATACACTAATAGACAAGATGAATGACAACAACAGGTATCTTTGCATTTCGTATTCACTACCAATTTGTGATTCTTCTGTTTGAATAATCCTTTCATCCATTTCCATAGTCTTTTCCAAATACTAGATTCATTCATTTACTGTTACAGAGTAAAACGAAAACATAGTTCTCTACCAAAGTAGAAATTACCTTAATCATTTCTTTTATCAAAGGTAAACATGAATGAATTGAAAGAACTCAAAACAAGAGCAAAGCCACAAGGATTAACCAGAAAGTACATGAACAGTTGTAAGAGACATATCTATTACATTGATCTGATGGACTTTAGTAGTAAACAAGAACGATGGATACAAGATAATTTGATAAAGAATGGAGCGAACTTCAACAAGAATCATGGTTACAAATATGTTCTTGTATGTATTGATGGATATTCTAGATATCTAATGACACGATTACTTAAGACAAAAACAGGTAAAGAAGTAGCTGCCAAAATGAATGATATCATCAAGACATATGGTGCTCCAGATTGTATCAATTGTGATCGAGGTAGTGAATTTGTGAATGACATATTTCGTACACAAATACTCAACAAATACAACATCAAAATGTATCATATGGTTTCTGACAACAAATCAGTATTTGCAGAACGAGTAATACGCACTATCAAAGAGTCGATTATGGTACCATTTAACAGAAGTAATGGTATTTGGGCAGACTATATTGATAATGCTGTTAAGAAACATAATGAACATAAGAATAATGATACTGGATATACACCGAATCAAATATGGAAAGAGAATTATGTGTATATGGAAGATGCTGAACCTGATTCTGATAGAATGAGTATGAAAGATAGAACACCCCAATTTGGTATTGGTGAGTATGTTCGAGTTGTTTCAAAACCATCTGTATTACAAAAGAAGTCATTAACATTCAAATGGTCAAGAACATTGTATGAAGTAGTAGGTATTGATGATAGTGTGAAACCAATAATGTATGAAGTGAAGAATAGTGAGAATGATAGTGTTTGTAGAAGAAAGTACTATCATTGGGAATTGTTAAAGAGCAAATGTATCCCTGTAACAAAGTCAATTATCCAAACACGAAAACAAAGTGAAAGAACTCCTGAAAGCAGGAAAGTAGCTGCTAAAACACATAAACCAGTGACTCGTTCACAAACAAAACCTAAAGGATTACCAGTTAAACATAATCAAACTGCTCGAAAACGACGCAAATAGACTTAACTCCTTTCAACATAACAACATCTTGTAGATTTGTTTCAACAGATATCGTTGTTTGTTCTTCCTGATTATTAATCACAGTTTGTTGTGTATTGGTAAGTAGATTATTGAGTGAATCGATAACAGGAGTATTCAACAAGGTTTGATCAGCCAAATTCACTTTGATATAATAACCCTTATCAAGTACATTTTCAATAGAATTACAATCATTGAATAGATCATCATTTGTATAACATGTGACTGTTGTAGTAACAAGATAATTGCCTTTAGCCAATGAATAATGAAACTTGTGTTCAAGACTTTCTGTAACAGCAGGAGTATATTCAAAGATCAAAGCTTGATTCACCTTCACAATAATGGCTGCATCAGTCCAAGAATATGTAGGGATATTGTTGATAGTTTGACGAACAAGAACATGTTGACCATCTTTCTCAGGCATATTGATTAACATACTATCAAGTTTGCGAAATGTGTAATTGTTCCCATTGGAAGAGAATATGTAACTCATCCTTATTCTTTATTATTACAGGAAAATCCTGGGATTTGACTGAAGGTTGAATTGCTTGATCAACCTATTATTGAATGTAAACAATTCGTAGCTGTTCGTTGATAGGGTCGAACATAGATTGCATTTAAACATGCTCCATTATCTACAAACAAATCATGGAACTCACTAGGTTCTGTATCATCTTGTATATGATAAACAATACGCACAGAATAATTGGAATAGAAGAAGATTTTGGTATTCTTTGTTATCACTTCAAGAATTCGTACAGGATCAGGCACATGAACAAACAATTGGATTGGTTTGTCAAGAAGATTATTCTCTTTTAACTTTGGAACTAAGTATGCCCATTCTTCATCTTCAAACATATCAGGTTTGACATATTCATTCAATACAATCTCCTTACAATCATAGTTATGCAATATCAATCCACAGTTAACATTTTGAATACTCTTTTCGGAAAACCCAAATACTCGTTCACAGTTGATTGGATACTTGGTATGGATGATGATATCTGCTAATTCAATCTTCATAGACTTACATGTTCTTACAATTGATTTCCATGTATTCATACTTGTTCTTGTATAGTAGTTCATTCTATTAACTTTCCAAAGTAAAATCCACATCATTTGATTGTTCAATTCTTAACCTCTAGAACACCTCAATCCTTAACCTCTATTCACATCACAATACTTAGCATTCTCATCTACAGGAATTGAATAATGTCCCCATGCTAATGTATGAACATTATCTTCACAAACATATCGTTTATTATCTAATGCTGTAAACATGATCTTCTTTTGTTTCACTGTTGATATCTTCATTCCTCGATTATTGATACGACTAAACTCACCTACCATTTTTGCATCCACCTTATTCTCAGGGAATAATGTCTTCTTATACAACTCCATATTCTTCACACACACATTCACTCCATTTACACACATACTTCTAGGTACTCCTTTAGCAGCATTATGAACAACATCCTTTTCATCCACAATACAATACATCTTAGGCTTTAATCCAGCAAATTCAACAATTCGATTCCCTTGGTGTTCATCCTTGAAGATAGGTCCAGGTACCTTCTTATTCAAATTCACAAAACTATCAAATGAACCAAATTCTCTCTTATCAATATGTTCATTATAATACTCCTCCAAATCATGATACAATGAACTTGAATGATCTAATTCACTGAAATCAAAGTACTTATACAATTCACATAGTTTGAACACTCTATTCTTATCCTTAATCTTTACTATCAATGAATCTGTATCTTGACCTAACAAACACACATTCTCCATATTACGCTTTAACACATTGTAGTAGAAGTCATAAATGATATACTTCGACATATCCAGAATAGCAAATCCAATGAAGAATGGTTTCGACATTCTCTTTTGAGGATTTGCAATCTTAGCAGCCCATAAGTTCGTATCATACAAATGTACTTCATCTAGTAAATCAATACTGTATTTAGCAATAATACTGTTTTGTTCTTCTTTTGTTGTAGCAAATTTCACCTTCATACGCTTTAATCCAGTCTCAACAAACTTACCATAGATTGAATTTGCAAGTAACTTGAACAGATTCTTCAATACACCTGTCTTACTCTTAGCACGCATTTCAGACAACAAATTCACATACTCATAGATGAATGGTGCTTGTCTGAATTTGATCACATTATGGATTTTCGTAACCTTATAACCCAGTTCAATACCAAGTTGTAACATCGAATAATGTACAACATAATGTTCCTTCTTCAATAAGTCACAAATCAGTTTCTTACTACTTTCCTTCTTATTCAAATCATCAATATCAAAATCATTTGCAAACTTCTTCATAGGATTTGAATATACACCATACTTCTGACTAGGAAATAGTGGCAAATCATTGAAGTAATCATGCTTATTATCATCCACTTCTATATCACATTCTATGAAATATCCATACTTATCATATGTATCAAGAGATTCTATCCATTTTATAGGATTACTATTCAATATCTTCGATTTCTCCTTATCACTTATATGTACAATATTATAAGGCATCATTCTATGCATTACACCTCCATACAGATTATTCGCATCTAGATAATACATAGATTCATCATCACATTCATTTTGTGAATAACGAGTTGATATTTGTGTTAATCCTCCACGCAAGTTATTCTTCAAACATATGAATTCATTCATATCATTCTTACCAAGCAAACGAATACCACCATATGCATTAAACTCAGACATACGATCCATGAAGATACCAATCATTTCTTCTTCACTATGATTCTCATTCTTACCAATCTTCATTTGATAACCAGCCCATTTCTTAGCTACATCATAATATCGACTATCATCCTTATTCGAAACATTCTTCAGAAACAATGAATATGACATTTGAGGTGTTGTTAGATAATGAGCAGAATCAACACCAAATGATTTCATAGTTGAGTCTCTGAAATGTTCAAAACAATCTGCAAGTAATGTCACATCCAACAGATTGTACAATTCATAATACTCACCCCAATTACGAATATTGAATGTTTTCCACAACAATTTCATATGTTGATAGTCTTCCTCACACATGAATGATTGAGACAAATCATCATAACATTCTTCTTGTTTAGGAATGTGTCTGGTTGATAGAGATTTGTAAGATGTAATCAAACCATAGAACATAGGTTCCTTTCTTGTCATCAATTCTATGTATGATTCATCATATGGTTTGTTATGATCTTCCAAATACTGTTTCAACAATAGTTTTGTATAACGATAATTGTTCAAATCCTTTCCAAGAGTATCACTCACAATACGCTTTAATGGAGCAGAAATCATTTTGTATGAATCTTTGAATTGGATACCATTCATTTCAATCATCATTTCCTTATCCATTGAACTAGGGATTTCTTCAATTTTGCCTGCTTTTGGATGTAAAGCCTTATACTTACCTAATAGTCTCATGATATAAGCATTATCATAACGCATACCATTATGGAAGTATACAGGTAGTTTGTAGTATTTCTTGTTGAATGATAATTGCAAATTGCATTTATCACAACATGTACAAATGTATTCTCCTGCTTTATAATAACGCACACATTCACCATTACTGTATTCTCCTGATACATGAGCATGATGTCTCACTTTAACCCGTTCTGCTAATCGTGTTTCTTTCTTCAATTGTTCATACTCATTTTGTTGTTTATCATTTGCTCTACCATCCAAAACCATTGTTTCAAGGAATTTCATACGGATTTGCTTTTGATAGAATGGATCAGCATTACGACGTTTCTCTAATTCATCTTCATACCAATTCATTGCATCTCCTTTAGTCTTTATCAATTCTTCAATTTCACCTTCTTTGAAATAGATATCCTTACTACAACTACTCATTCTAATACTGTTTTCTTTAACTTCATCTTTGGACCCTATACCACAATGACAGAATGGACATATACTAGTATTATCATAATCCTTTTCAACATCAACAGACCATTCTAGATTCATTTCATCAAACAGATATGCACAAACATCTTGTTTAATATGCATCAAATAATCAATGAATGGTATCAAATCTCTTTCATCTTCATGTTCAGCATGAAATACTTTATATTCTGTTTTCACATTATCAATCTTTGATACAGTAACACATGATAATAGAATAGGTTTATGTTGTTTGTCCTTATCAATACAACATTCAAAATCTGCATATACAACTACAGGAACAGGCATTGTATATCTTTGATTTTGCCATTTCAAATATGTATTACTATCACCCAATATGTATCGTTCTTCTTCAGGTACTTCATCTCCATGCATTTTGATTTCATGAACAATTGTGTATTTCTTAGCAGCAGAGAAATCACACCAACGACATTTACACAATCTAGCTGTATTACGTTGAACATTATCCTTACTACGATACAAATGTTGTTTAAACTTACTCATATCCTTAATCAACACAAAATGTTTCACCTTCAAATGTTCATCATTCAACATACAAAGATTCACTTCTTGTTTGATATCAATTCTTTGATTCTTCTTAACAGGATATACACATTCTACAACCATGTTTTCAAGATTCTTCTCATCCATACTCTTCATATCAAATCCATCAAACATTCGCATTTCATAACAGTTGATATAAACATTCAGTAGATTCTCCAATTGCTCGAATTTCTCTACACATTCTATGAATGGTTGATTATCAGCAATATTCATAGCATTCTCAATTTCAAGTATTGTATGTCCAAATACAGGATTCTTGATTGGTTTGTTCCAATACTTACTATAACCTGATACTCTTGTAGTATTACAATTCTTGATAATCGATGAACCATTATAAGCAAGTATCAAACATCGTTGTAAACAACGATTATCATTGATACAAGGATTAACAACACATTCACCAAGAATAGCAGGAGTTTTAATACCAGCTCCAACATATACCTTTAAAGGGAGTAGATTCATTTGTACACCAAGATTTCCAACATATCGCCATCCAGAACCCATCATTTCAATTCCTTCAATTGCTTCTTCATAGAACTTAAGGAAACATTTGATGAATTCATCTTCATTATCTACTTTAACAATACGATCTGATGCAACACGTTCATCTTTAATCATTTTCGCACAATACATTATTGAACGATTTCCTTCATTATCTGTTTCTTCTTTCATGAACAAATCTGTAGTTTCGATACTTACCAAGAATTGTTTGTTTCCTCCATATCCTTTTTGTAAGAACATTTTCATTCTATTCTTAAACACATCCACATCTTCTTCAACAACATATCCACCAACTACTCTTTCTCGAAGATTCAACTTATTCACTTCATTGAAATCATCTTCACCTCGTTTACGAACTTCAAATACACCTCCATTAAGCTTATGTTCATATTTCTTCAACATCTTTCTACCACATCTTTGTTCAGCAAAAGTAACACCATTATTACTACGAAGATTGAAGTATTCAACAGTATAACCCATATCAGAATGAATCATTTCATATTCCTTTCTTCCTATCATATCATTGAATATGTTTGCAAAGTGTTTACGATATTCACGACGTGATGATACACTTCCTTCATATTGTGATAAAGGAGTTTGTCTTCTATCTGTGAACTTCTTATTCTTACCATCCCAATTATACATATGATACACTTCATTCCATCTTTTCGAACCAACATACATAGTTTTACCTGTTTCAGGATGTTTCACACGAATTCTTCCTTTTGTGTTTTTCGTAGTTTGTACACTCATATTAGCAGTAGGTTTGATTTGATCCAACAATTGACCATTTCTATCAGTATAATACTTCTTAGCCATTCTTCTATAAGTTGGTCCACCAATTATCACTTTACGTCCAGTTTCTGGATTAATCGTTGTATTCATTTCTTTATTATACAAAACAAAAACAAATTCAAATTTGAACTTATTATGTATTTCATACTTTAGTTTTAAATCAAAGTAAATCATTCAACCTCTAAGGTTACAAATCAAAATCAGCACATCCATCTTCATCATAATCAAATTCATCACAATCATACTCAAAATCAGAATCATCTGAATCTTCACAACAAAATGGATCTACATAATGTCTTTCTTCTTTCTCAATTTGTTCTTTCAATGTTGGTATTAATACAAGTTTGTTATTGTCTTCATCATATACAATATATCCTGTACGTATAGCCATCATAAATGGATTATCACCAACATTAATCTCACGATTTGTTAATGGATTAATCACTTTCTTTCTTTCTTTAACATCACTTTTACTCCAACTATCAGTTTCAAGTTCATACTTATATCCCTTAGAGATTAGCCTATAATAGGTCACTGACCTATACTCAATTGGTCGTTTGCTGAAAACAGGGTTTGATACGTAGAATTTCATCCTTATTAATACAAAGTAAAACAAGAATTCAAAATTGAGTTCAAAACTGACATACATCAAACAATGATGTTCTATCAGTCTTTTCAATAATACGCATTTGTCGTACAATCAATCTTTCAAATGTACCAAATTTGTTCTTAAACACACTACCTCCCAATATCAAATCCACTCTACCATCCTTAAGATCCATTAACTTCACATTTGTCAATTCAACATTGTTCTTATCATAGAACTTTGTATGTTCATTGATATAAGCAGTTACTGTAGTATCATTAATCCAGTGATTCTTACTCATATTTGAATCACTCAAGAATTGAATGAGTTGATAATCATTAGCAACAGTTGGTACAAACTTGATGTACTTCTTCACTTTGGAAGGATTTGATTCAAATTGTTTATTATCACCTCCAAACAATACTGAAACATTGGATAGTTTGAGATAGATAGTCTTATTGTTATGAGAAATACCCTTGCTAGTAACATCTAACAGATCATTTTGAATATCTATGGAAGAGGGTGAAACAATGCTCATTTAATAATACATAACAAAAACAAATTATCATTCCGAATTCAATTTTGATGGTTGTTCAGATGCTTTCAATATGTATATACCATAATCACGAAATGATGCTTCTGATAATAGTACTTTGTATCGTTGATTACCAACATGAACATAATAACCATCCAATGGATATGGACTAAGATGTTGTCCATAGTTTTGAATCATTGTATAGAGTAGTTTATCATCAATGATAAATGGATTTGGTATATGAGTAGAATGTGTTGTTTGATAGTTTGTGAATAGGTGACTTATCATTTCTGAAATGTATCGTTGAATCATATCATTAGGAAATCTCATACTGTTTATTAATCTCAAAATCTTTCATTGCGATAAAACAAAGAACAAAGATTTTGTGCTTCATTGTTGCCCATGATTTGACTTGAAATGGGTTGGATATGTTTCCAAATTATGATCAAAATGTCTGCCTTTTCGAGCTTGTTTATGGGCCTTTTTGTCTGCATTTTACTGGCGATTTTGTCTGGTAGGGTTAAGCGTGTATAGCTACCCAGGGTTGGAGGCCCATGTTTGCGACGGTTTGTCTGGATGTTAAAAATACGTAACATGCGTCAAAACACTACTACTAAATGGAATCGACTCAAGACTGTTAACGCAACAAAGACAGAAGAAGTCATCCAAACAACCAACCAATCAATCAATTAACAACTTTAAGCAGCCCCAAACCAACGCAAATACAAACAACCATGCTAAACAGCTGACTAAACATTCTTCCTTCTCCTGTAGACACTTACTCCTTTCTCGAATGAATCTATTAAGGGAATCAGCATCTCATTTATTATCCGCTATTTAATCATACGTGAACTATGCAGTTTTTTCACTTTCCTAAATGCATTTTCATCAACCATTATTCCATCTCGAGTGAGTGATGGAATGTCTAAGTCAAATTCAATCATCAATCATCACTATCTAAGTGCACTTTGTTTATCCATTCGAAATTACCACCAACTCCTTTGAGTGTAGATAGATAAGGAAGATCTAATCAATCAATCAGTCATTTTCAATCATATTCTTCATTATCAATTCATTTGATTCAGCAGTATCACCATCACCATATAGAGCCCTTTCTCCAATAGTGATGGATTGAAGTCGAATCAGATCTCATTCATCATTCATTCAATCATTCATACTCTCAAATACTATCAAATGACAACTACAGAATGCATAATTATCCAATTGAATGGATATGAGAGAAGGAAGATTCTTCAATTCAAATGATTCATGGTACACGAATGAATGCTCTCCAATGTTGATTTCACTCAATTGATCACAATTCATTATCACACATGAGCTTCTCATTATCTTGTTCTTATCGAGCCTGAAGCTCATCTCTTTAATGGTCACACTCTTCAATTCGTTCAATCCATCAATCACAAATCGTTTTTCATTTGCATAACATTTGTAGCCAATGACAAGTCTCTCAATTCCTTTCAGTGAATGAATATCAAATACACTCATCACAATTCCATTATGTCTGATGAATCGATCCAAAGAATCAGCATCTACTTGTGACTCCTTCCTCCATTTCGCACTTTCACTCTTCAGTTCTATCACTGACATGAATGGTGTTCCCAATCTATCTCTTAGTTGAATCCATTCTTCAGTAAGTGAAGGAATGTCTAACTCAAATACAATCATCAATCAGCACTCTCCAATATCACTTTTTCTATATTAGTGAAATTGCTATCTCCTTTGAATGAAGTGAGAGAAGGAAGATCTCATCAATCAATCCACATTAGTCATACTCTTCATTATCAATTCATTCCTTTCAATAGTGTCATAATAACCAAATAGAGCCCCTAATCCAAGAGTGATTGATTGAAGTCGAATCAGATCTCATTCATCATTCATTCAATCATTCATACTATCAAATACTATCAAATGACACCTATAGAATGCATTACCATCTAACTGAATAGATATGAGAGAAGGGAGATCCTTCAATTCTAACGATTCATAATAAAAGAATGAACCCGCTCCAAAGTGAATTTCACTCAATTGATCACAATTCATTATCAAACATGAGATTCTCATTATCTTGTTCTCATAGAGTCCAAAACAGCCCATTCCAATATTCACACTCTTCAATTCATTCAATCCATCAATCACAAATCGATTCACATTCGTAAAACAACCATTTCCAATTTCAATTCGTTTCAATGATATCAATGAATAGTTCAATATCAATGATGATATATCAGGATTGAAATGATCATCAATAATCAGAGATTCAATACAACTAGTAACAATCAATTCACAATCATCAATCCATTTCATTCTCATATCATCATTAACATCAATAACAACATCATCTTTGAATAGTCCTTCATATTCAATCATTCCATTTCGATCATACAATAAT
>ENA-ORSL01001057-ORSL01001057.1-human-gut-metagenome-genome-assembly--contig:-NODE-1057-length-24618-cov-6.174938_pt1 | contig 24618 bp, 12 predicted proteins | sample MGYA00242190_ERZ509157 | MGnify/ENA primary metagenome ERZ509157 (study PRJEB26280, sample SAMEA2338664) | human gut metagenome | biome: human gut; feature: human-associated habitat; material: faeces...
CGGGTTTCAGATAGGCCCTAATTGGAGTTCAGTATTATCCGTGCTTCCGAAATCCATTTCAATAAGGAGGGAGAAGGCCTATGGCTACTACCCAAAGCGCGGCTCTGGACCGAAAAAAACTGATGGGTGACCCCATTCTGGTGACCACCATTGTCGTGCTGATTACGTTCCTCACGCTTTTTATTCTCTACCCCCTGGCAATCCTCCTGGTGGACAGCTTTGTGGGAGACGGCGGGCTCAGCCTGGATGTATTCCGGCGAATCTTTGACATGCCCACCTTCACCCGGGCCATCACCAACACGCTGAAGGTTGGCTTCCTGGTGGGCATTCTGTCCACCCTGGTAGGCCTGCTCTTTGCCTATGTAGAAGTCTACGTCCGCATGGACAAGTTCGTTGGCGGTCTATTTAAGGTGGTTTCCATGCTGCCCGTGGTATCGCCTCCCTTTGTGCTGAGCCTTTCCATGATTATGCTCTTCGGCAAGGCGGGCATCATCACCCGGTTCCTGCTGGGCATTTACGACAACAGCGTCTATGGCTTCTGGGGCATCGCCATCGTCCAGACCCTCACCTTCTTCCCGGTTTGCTACATGATGCTCAAGGGTCTGCTCAAGAACATCGACCCCTCCCTGGAGGAAGCCGCCCGGGACATGGGTGCCTCCCGTTGGAAGGTGTTCACCAGCGTGACCTTGCCTTTGATGCTGCCGGGTCTTGGCAACGCCTTCCTCGTGACCTTCATTGAGTCCATTGCCGACTTTGCCAACCCCATGATCATCGGCGGCTCCTATGACACCCTGGCCACCACCATCTACTTACAGATCACCGGTGCCTACGACAAGGCCGGTGCCGCCGCCATGGCCGTGGTGCTGCTGTGCATCACCCTGGGTATGTTTGCGGTGCAGAAGTATTACTTAGAGCGCAAGACCGCCGCCACCCTGACGGGCAAGGCCTCCCGTGGGCGGATGCTCATTACGGATAGAAGCGTGAAGATTCCGCTCACCGTGCTGTGCACCCTGGTTGCGCTCTTCGTCATTCTGATGTACATCTGCGTGCCCATCGGTGCCTGCTTCCCCACCTGGGGCTACAAGTTCTTCCCCCTCACCGGCAAGTGGTTCAAGCTGGTGTTCTCCCGGTACCACGGCTTCCAGGCCTTCCGGGATTCCTTCGTGCTGAGTCTGATCTCCGCCCCCATTACGGCACTTCTGAGCATGATCATCTCCTACTTGGTAGTCAAGCGGAACTTCAAGGCCAAGGGCTTTATCGAGGCGGTGTCCATGCTGGCCATGGCCGTGCCCGGCACGGTACTGGGCGTGGGCTACATCCGGGGCTTCTCCGGTGGTCTGTTCCACACGGGCCTGCTGCAAGGGCTTTACGGCACCGGCGCCATCCTCATCATTGTCTTCGTGGTTCGCTCCCTGCCCACCGGCACCCGCAGCGGCATTTCCGCCCTGCGGCAGATCGACAAGTCCATCGAGGAATCCGCCTATGACATGGGTGCGGACAGCTTCCGGGTGTTCATGACCGTGACCCTGCCGCTGATCAAGGATTCCTTCCTCAGCGGTCTTGTCACCGCTTTCGTGCGAAGCATCACCGCAATTTCCGCCATTATTCTGCTGGTGACCCCCCAGTTCCTGCTCATCACCGTGCAGATCAACGAGTTTGCCGAGAAGGGCTCCTTCAGCCTGGCCTGCGCCTTCGCAACCATCCTGATTGGCATTACCTACGGCAGCGTGCTGCTCATGAACCTGGTCACCAAATACTTCGGCACCAGCAGAAAGATCAAGGAGGGCAAGTAAACCATGGAGAAAGTAAAAAAAGGTGTGCGCCTGGAGCACATTTCCAAAATTTACCAGGATCCCAAAACCGGCAAGGACTTTTACGCCGTCAAGGATAACTCCCTGACCATCGCTCCCGGCGAGTTTGTGACGCTGCTGGGCCCCTCCGGCTGCGGCAAAACCACCACTCTTCGGATGATCGCCGGCTTTGAAAGCCCGGACGAAGGCGAGATTTATCTGGGAGACGAGCCCATCAACGCTCTGACCCCCAACAAGCGGGACACTGCCATGGTGTTCCAGAGCTACGCGCTGCTTCCCCACTACAATGTTTTCGACAACGTGGCCTACGGCCTGAAGCTCCGGAAGGTGCCCCAGGCGGAAATCAAGGAGCGGGTCATGAAGATTCTGGATTTGGTGGAGCTGTCCGGCATGGAAGGCCGGATGACCAACCAGCTGTCCGGCGGCCAGCAGCAGCGTGTGGCCCTGGCAAGAGCCCTGGTCATCGAGCCCAGCGTGCTGCTTTTCGATGAGCCCCTTTCCAACCTGGACGCAAAACTGCGCGTGACCATGCGGACGGAAATCCGCCGGATTCAGCAGGAAGTGGGCATCACCGCCATTTACGTCACCCACGACCAGAGCGAGGCCATGGCTCTGTCCGACCGGATTATCATCATGCGCTCCGGCGTGGTGGAGCAGATCGGCTCCCCCCAGGAAATCTACTACCATCCCGTCAATGAGTTCGTGGCCGACTTCATCGGCGAGGCCAATTTCCTGAAGGGCAAGCTGGAAGCCCTGGAAAACGGCCGTGCCCGGCTGAACGTCTCCGGCGACATCTGCCACGCCGCTGCCGTGCCCGGCATGGAGGTAGGTAAGGACTACACCATCGTCCTGCGGCCGGAAGCCGCGGCGCTGGAGGAAACCGGCGGTCTGCCCTGCAAGGTGGTGCTGTCCTGCTTCATGGGCTCCTATCAGAACTACCATGTGCAGGTAGGCGATACCCTGGTCAAGCTCACCGACCCCAACCCCAAGAACAAGCGGATCTATCAGGTGGGCGAAAGCTGCTGCCTGACCTTCGACCCGGAAAACGTTCACGTTCTGTAATACGGCAATCCCCCGAAAGCAGCCTTGGGAACCTTCCAAGCGCTGCTTTCGGGGGTATTTTTATGGAAAAGCCTACGGTTTATCTGCTTCCCGGCTTCCGTCCGTCCGGCTCCCGGCTGTCATCGGGCAGCGAGCCGTCTGTTTGGATATCGCCGGCTTTGGGGCGCATCCCCGTCAGCAGCAGTCCGCTGGTGATCGCCGTCAAGGGGGCGACGGTGACAAGGCCGAAGGAGCCCACAATGGTATGCACGATTTCCGCCGCCACATACTTGTAGTTCAGCATCAGCTCCACCGGCGTGCCCTGAGCCATGAAAACCATCAGCAGGGCAATGTAGCTTCCGGAGTAGGCCAGCAGCAGCGTGGTGGTAGTGGAGCCGCAGGCGGCTCGCCCTACGGCGAAGCCGGAGGCAATGGCCTCACGGGCGCGGATATCCGGCTTCTTCTGCACCACCTCATAAACTGCCGAGCAGATATCCACGGACAGATCCATCACCGCGCCGGAAGAGCCCAGGAAGATGGACGCAACAAAAATCTTTGTCAGATCCAGGTGCTGGTAGCCGGCGTAGAGCAGGCTCTCGCTGGATTCCATAACCGCGCCGTGAATTCGGAACAGATCCGTAAACAGGGCACCCAACACCGCCGTTACCAGAATGCCCAAAGCCGCGCCGGATACCGCCGCAAGGAACCGCCGATCCCAGCCGTAAATCAGCATCAGAATCATCGCCGTCAGCACCATCACCAGCCCCAGGGAAACCCAGATGGGATTATATCCGTTCAGAAGGCTCGGCACCAGAACCTTCCACATGAGCAGGATGGTATCCACAAAGGACAAAATAGCTCTCAGTCCCGTTCCTCTGGCAAAGGTCAAAAGCAGCAGCAGGAAAAGTCCCGCCAGAACCGCCTCCTTGCCCAGGCGGAAATGATCCGTCATATAAACCGTGGTAATTTCGCCGCCGCTGTGGCTCACCACGACGAAGGCCTTATCCCCCGGGGAAAACAGCTTGTCCTGAGCCATGGAGCCATTGAGGCGGTTGACGGCGTCGGCTTCCCTTCCGCTGAACTGTCCGCCCAGAATCCGCACACGGCAGCGCTGATCGCCGGTGCGGATTAAGCCGGTATCGTAAATGTCACTTTCATCGGTGGACAGCACCCGGGCGGGAACCCGATCCGCATTCTGATAGGACAGCGCGCCCTCGTAGCCCGTGGGCAGGAAAAGCAGCACCACCATCAGTGCCAGCGAAGTAATCACCGGCCAGAAGGTATCCGATTTCATCATTCTTTTGACGTATTTCATGTTTTTTCCCAAACGGCAATGGGCAGGAGGCACAGAGCCTCCTGCCCACTTCTGCCGATTTCCTTATTTCACTTCCAGCAGGGAAGCCATCTTCTGATAGATTTCGGTGTTGTCATAGTATCCGGTGAAGGCATCCGCGCCTGTGCCATCGGCAAAGACCGCAACCGGCAGGCCAGTGTGGGAGTAGCTGGTGAAGTCCACACCGGACTTGTTGTTCAGAATGTGGGTGACGGTGACGGAGAAGGGGTTGTAGGTGCCGTAGAGCACATACTGCTCCTGGGTGTAGTCGTCGGAAGAGGTGTCGGACATTGCCAGCTCATAGGCGGTGCGCAGGCGCTGGGTCTCGTAGTCGGTCAGCACCAGCCGGTCGTCCTCAGCGCCGGAGAGCTTCAGGCCGAAGAGCTTTTCCACATCCTTCATGGCGTCCTCGAAGCTTGTGCCGTTTTCCTTGTAGCCGGCTACATACTGCTCGTCGAACTGCGCGTAGGAAATGGTCTGATTGGAAAGGGTATCCAGGTAGGTGTCGTAATCCGTGCCGGCAAAGCCGATGGTCAGTCCGCCGGTCTCATGGTCGCCGGTCACCAGAATCAGCGTCTCTTCCGGATGCTCCTTGGCAAAGTCCACCGCAACCTGCACGGCATCAGCCAGTGCCAGCGTGTCCGTGACGGTGGCGCCTGCGTCATTGGCATGGCAAGCCCAGTCGATCTTGCCGCCTTCGCACATCATGAAGAAGCCCGTATCGTTGTTCAGAACCTCAATACCCTTTTTAACGTAGTCGGCCAGTGCCCACTCGCCGCTCTGGCGATCCATATCGTAGTCCATGGCATCGGAGTCCGCCAGGTGCTCGTCAATGAGGATGACCTTTTTGTCGGCTGCGGTAACGGCCTGGGCATCGGCCTGGGTATAGGTGACCTTATAGCCTGCCTGCTCCGCAAGGTCGTAGAGGCTGGTCTTGTCCTTATCGGGGCCGGTGACCTTCTTCAGACCGCCGCCTGCGAAATACTCAAAGCCGGAGTTTACCAGTTCCTGGCCGATCTCGTAGTAGCTGTTCCGGCTGGCCTGATGGGCATAGAAGGCAGCCGGGGTGGCATGGTTCAGATTCACGGAGCTGATGATGCCCACCTTCCAGTCCTTCTGGGTGTGAAGCTTCTCGGCAATGGTCTCATAGGAGACGGAGCCGGTGGTGTCCACATTGATCATACCGGAATAGGTCTTGTATCCGGTGGCGATGGAGGTGGCCGTGGAGGCGGAGTCGGGGGCGAAGCTGCACGCGTCATAGGTGACGGCGGAGCCTGCCACATCAAAGTTCATAAAGTTCAGGGTCTCCGGGCCGTCCAGCACCGCGCCGCCCCGCTCATCGTAGCTGTTGCTGGGCAGTGCCTTCGCGTAGTCTCCGTCTGCCATGGCTCCCAGGTAATCGGAGGCCGCCTGGAACTGAGGATAGCTCATGCCGTCGCCGATGAACAGGAACACATATTTGGGGGATACCGCTTCTTTCGTCTCTGCCTGCGCAGCCACGCTCACCGGTTCTGTCTTGGCACTCGTGGCAGCCGTGGTCTCGGCAGACGTGTTGGCGCAGGCGGTGGTAGACAGCAGCAGCGCCGCCCCCAGCATCCCGCAGATTACTTTCTTCATTTTCATAGATTACCTCCCGTTTGCTTAAACGATCTTGATTTGTTTTTGCTGTAGAACTCTCGTGAGTACAGTGACTGTTATAAAGAAATCCTGTAAAATGTGCCATCAGGACCGAGTAAAATCGATGAAAAGTCCCCCGGCGGTTTTCCCCTACCGTAAGAAAGCTCCGAACCGGCCGCTGACGGCTGGTTCGGAGCTTCCCAGAGCTTCCGGCATTTGTTCTTTTCTCAGCGCAGTGCCTTTGTGGGGCAAACCTTCGCGCAGGCATAGCAAAGAATGCACTCCGTTCCGTTTTTCCGGTTCCGGGATTCTTTGTTGACCTCCACATTCATGGGACAGACCCGCAGGCACTTGCCGCAGTGGACGCATTTGCTTTCGTCACAGTGGACACGCAGCAGGGAAAAATAGCTCATGGGCTTGAGAAATACCGTAATGGGGCAAAGATATTTGCAGAACGCCCGGTTATCCCGGAAGGCAAATGCCAGAGCAATGCCCGCAATGTAATAGAGGGCATTCCCGGCGAGAAACAGCCAGAACATAATTTGCTCCAAATGAGCGGCCTTCATCAGAAACAGCCCGGACACCAAAGCCAAGGATAGCGCGAACATCACATAGCGCAGAAAGCCAAGCTTTTCCTTTCGGGGCTTTTGGGGCTGCTTATAAGGCAGAAAGTCCAGTACCATCGCCGTCCAGCAGGCATAGCCAGTGCCAGCAGCATCGTAACGATTTTCTTCATTTTTTGTGGTTTCCTTTCCTTTTGCTTTCTTTGCGGAAAATGCCCGCGAGAATCTACCCCTGATTCTATCAGAGAAACAGCAGGTTCGGAAGCCCCCTAGGGGGATACAAAATCCGGCGATTTTCTTACAGAGAAGGACATTCGGTGACAGACGCAAAGCAGCCCCTTAAACATTGCGGCGCGGCGTCCTCATGTATCCAGGGTACTGGCATCCGGGAAGATTTCCTGGCTGGCGCATTTGCGCCGGTATTCCTTGGGAAGCATCCGGTAATACGCCTTAAAGGCGGCGGAAAACCGGCTCTGGCTGTCGTAGCCCACCTGCCGGGCCACGTCCGCAATGGACATATCCGTCTGAGCCAGCAGCCGGGCGGCGGCCTCCATCCGGTGCTCCCGGATGTGGGCGGCGATGGAGGTGCCGTAGACGGTTTTGAACATCTGCTTCAGGGTCGTGGGGTTCATCAGATACTGCCGGGACAGCTCCTCGATGGAGCACCGCTGCTCCAGGTTCCCGATGAGCCGGTCATGAATCTGCCGGATGATTTCCACCTGCTCTGCCGGGTACTCGGTCAGCCGCTTTTCCCGGCAGCCCTCCCCGGCGGCCAGAAGCACCAGCAGCTCCAGCACCTTGATTCTCCAAAAAACCAGCCGGTAAGCCTCCAAACCGACCGATAGGCTCTCGAACACCTGCCGCAGGGCCGGCTCGGCGGAAAAGGGGACAGGTCTTCCGCCGGGGCTGTAACTTGTCAGCAGGGCTTCCCCGGTAATGCCGCTGCGAGAGAGCGGTTCCGGAGCATTTTCCCCCAGTGCCGCCGGAGCAATGCTGAGCAGCAGCCCCGTATAGTCCCTGTTGGGAAGGCAGACTTCCCCCAGGGACTGGGAATCGGTCAGAAGAAATTCTCCGGGGCCAAGATAGACAGAAGCGGGCAGCTTCCAGCCAATCCGGCCGGACTGGCAGTAATGCAGGACGATTCCCTCCCCAGGCTGGTCAAAATTCGGCGCTTCCTCAGCCTGAGCCTGAAGCCAGGACAGGGTAATGCCCGGATAGAGGACGGTGTCGGTTCGCTTCACGGTAATGCCTCCTCAGTCCGGGCAGGCGATATCCATCACCTGCTCAATGGTCTTGTGGAGCAGCTGGGCCACATCCCCGTCGGATGCCCGGTAGTAGACCTCCTTGCCCTCCCGGCGGCTGACAATCAGGCCGCAGCTGCGCAGCACCCGCAGATGGTGGGAAACCGCCGGACTGGACATGTCCATCAGGGCGGAAATGTTCGTGACGCACTGCTCCGTATGGCAGAGCATCCAGAAAATCCGAAGCCGGGTGGTGTCGCTGAGCTGCTTGAAAATATCCGCAGCAATTTCAAATCGTTCGGTGTGGGTCAGGGCGGCGCCGATGTTGTCCATGTGACTGGGGATATCGTGGGCGTGGGGAAGAATAGACTGATTCATATCAAAGACTCCTTTTCGCTGATTTGGAAATTCTTTTCGCCTGTTTGGAAGGGTATGCACTTTTCGCATTGACTTTTCCGCTTTTCCCCATTATACTACAATCATAACAATTAAGCAATTACTTAATCGTAAAAAGATTAAGGCGAAAAGGAGTGTTGGATTATGCACGAACACGACCATGCGCATGAACACCACCACAATCATGATGACTGCTGCTGCAGTCACGACCAGGAACAGGAGCACCATCATCACCACGATGACGATGATTGCTGCTGCGGCCATGACCATGAACAGGAACACCACCATCACCACGATGACGATGATTGCTGCTGCGGCCACGACCAGGAACAGGAACACCATCATCACCACGATGACGATGATTGCTGCTGCGGTCACGACCAGGAACAGGAGCACCACCATCACCACGATGACGATTGCTGCTGCGGTCATCATCACGAGCACGAGCACCATCACCACGACGGCTGCTGCTGCGGTCATGACCATGACCACGAGGAAGCCGTCCAGGAAGATGTGCCCACCCGCTCCCACACCCACTTTGTGGTAGAGCACGTCCAGACCCCGGGGCACCCCGCCGACTGCCAGTGCCCCCTGTGCAACCACCATGCGGAGTACTGCGACATCTGCGGCGAAAGCCTTGCCAAGTGCACCTGCAAAATGCCCGACGAGGACTTAGAAAAGCGGGTCTACATTCTGGAAGGCATCGACTGCGCCAACTGCGCCGCCAAGATCGAGGCCAAAATCCGTTCCATGCCCGAGGTGGCCTTCGCTGCTGTGTCCTTCGCCACCAAGCAGCTTCGGGTCGCCGCCGACAATCAGGATGCGCTGCTGCCCAAAATGCAGGCGGTGGTGGATTCCATTGAGGACGGCGTGACCCTGGTGCCCAGAAAGCGTCGGGTCTCCGGCATGGCTCCCACCAGGGTCTACATTCTGGAAGGGCTGGACTGCGCCAACTGCGCCGCGAAAATCGAGAAGAAGCTTCAGACTCTGCCCGGGGTGGACGAGGTGACCATCACCTTCGCCACGAAACAGATGCGCCTGTCCGCCAAGGATCCGGATGCTCTGATTCCCCAGATTCAGCAGACCATCAACGCCATGGAGGACGGCGTCACCGTAGTGCCCAAGGAATCCACGCCCGCGCCCGCACCCAAGGACGACGAGGCCGAGGAAAAGAAGGAGCTTCGGAGCCTGATTGTCGGCGCTGTTTTGTTCGTGGCCGGTGAAATTCTGGAGCACTTAGGCGCTCCCACCCCGGTGCTTCTGGGTGTGCTGGCCCTGGCCTACCTGATTCTGGGCGGCGAGGTTCTGGTGGCCTCCTTCCGGAACATCAAAAAGGGTCAGATTTTTGACGAGAATTTCCTGATGTCCATTGCCACTCTGGGCGCTTTCGCCATCGGGGATTTTCCCGAGGCCGTGGGCGTTATGCTCTTCTATCGCATCGGCGAGTATTTTGAGGATCGTGCCGTCAGCCAGAGCCGCAAGCAGATTATGGACGCGGTGGATCTGCGGCCTGAGGTAGTCAACCTGGTGGTTGGCGAGGACATCCGGGTCATTGACGCGGAGGAAGCCAACGTGGGCGACATTCTGCTGGTGCGCCCCGGCGACCGGATTCCCCTGGACGGCGTGATCATCGAGGGAGAAAGCCGGATCGACACCTCTCCCGTCACCGGTGAGCCGGTGCCTGTGAAGGCCGCCGTCGGCGACAGCGTGATCTCCGGCTGTGTCAACACCTCCGGCACTCTGAAAATCCGGGCAGAAAAGCTGCTGGAAGAATCCATGGTCACCCGGATTCTGGATTCCGTGGAAAACGCCGCCGCCAATAAGCCCAATATCGACAAATTCATCACCCGGTTTGCCCGGGTGTACACCCCCGCCGTGGTTATCAGTGCTCTGGTGGTGGCGCTGGTACTGCCCTTCCTGATTCCCGGCTGGCACTTCTTCGTTGACCCCGCCTATACCGGCGCGGAAACCGTCCTGCGCAGTGCCACCGGCACCGCCTCCGTCTTCACCGCTCTGACCTTCCTGGTCATCTCCTGTCCCTGCGCATTGGTTCTCAGCGTGCCTCTGGCCTTCTTCTCCGGCATCGGCGCCGCCTCCAAGAAGAACATCCTCTTCAAGGGCGGCAACGCAATCGAAGCACTGAGCGGCGTCAAGGCCGTGGTCATGGACAAAACCGGCACCATCACCAAGGGCAACTTCGTGGTTCAGTCCGCGCTTCCCGCCGGGGAAGGCGTCAGCGAAGCCGAGCTTCTGGCCATGGCCGCCAGCTGTGAGCTGTTCTCCACCCACCCCATCGCCGTGAGCATCGTCACCGCCGCCCAGGAAAAGGGCATTTCCATCGAAAAGCCCGCCAATCTTCAGGAAATTGCCGGTCAGGGAATTGCGGCGGACACCTCCCTGGGCAAGCTCCTCTGCGGCAACCGGAAGCTGCTGGAAGCCCATGGGGTTGACCTGTCCCAGTGGCAGGAGGCCAGCTTCGGCACGCAAGTGCTGATTGCCCGAAACGGCAAATTTGTCGGCAACATCGTCATTTCCGACACGCTGAAAGAGGATGCGGTGGAAGCCATCGGGAAAATCCGGAAGCAGGGCATTGTCACCGCCATGCTCACCGGCGATGCCCAGGACAGCGCGGAATTTGTTGCCAAGGAGACGGGCATTGACGAAGTCCACGCCAAGCTCCTGCCGGAGAACAAGCTGGAAACTCTCCACGCCATCCGGGAAGCCCACGGCAGCGTGATGTTTGTCGGCGACGGCATCAACGACGCCCCGGTGCTGGCCGGCGCGGATGTGGGCGCGGCTATGGGCAGCGGCGCGGACGCGGCCATTGAGGCTGCCGACGTGGTGTTCATGACCTCCGAAATGTCCGCCATTCCCGAGGCTCTGCGAATTGCCAAGGCCACCCGGCGAATCTCCTGGCAGAATGTGTACTTTGCCCTGGCCGTCAAGCTGATTGTCATGATTATGGGTCTGTGCGGCTATGCCAATATGTGGGTCGCGGTGTTCGCCGATACCGGCGTTTCCATGCTGTGCCTGCTGAACTCCGTCAGAATCCTGCGGATGAAATAAACCAACGAAGAATCGCCCTCCGGGTTTCCGGAGGGCGATCAGCGTGTCAAAAAGTCCGATAACATGTTGTTATTCTGAGCCAGTCGAATTTTGCCTCCAAGTGTCAGGATGCTTCCGGCGAAGCGCAGAGCCCCCCTTGCGTAAAGGGGGTGTGACGGATGAGGGCAAAGGCTCCCCTTGCTGACCAAGGGGAGCTGTCTCGTGCGTCCCCCGCAAGCACGAGACTGAGGGGATCAGAACTCTCTTATTTTACAATCCCTCAGTCACTTCGTGCCAGCTCCCTTTGCACAAGGGAGCCTTGGGTGCTCCCGCACCAGTGCGTTTATCGATGTTTCTCAGAAGAATCGGAAATTGTACCGCATTCTTTTTTACAGTTACACCGCCCTCCGGGTTTCCGGAGGGCGGTTTTGTCAGGTTCTGGGGATAATGTTCTTGTAGATCCGGGAGTTGGTATAGACCAGATAATCACTGGCGTTGCTGCCGCTGATGGCGTTCCGGTTCTCATCCAGCAGCTCTGCCTCCAGACGGATCTTGTAGTTGGCATAGGTCATGCCACTGGCTTCCAGTGCCGTGCCCGCCAGCAGGAACATATCCGCGGAAATTTCCAGGGGCACGTTCTTGTCAAGGACATTGTCCAGCCGGAAGGTAGCCGTGTAGGTGGCGTTCACATTGTCCTCGGTGTTGGTGGGATTGGCCGCCTCGATGACCTGTCCTGTTTCGGAGCCCGTGTAGCGCAGGCTCAGCTTCATCTTCTCCCCGGTCAGGCACTTGCCCCAGGGAACTGCCGCCCCGTAGCTGACGAAGGGCTGAGTGCCGGTGTTGTTCCTGGGAGACAGGGTCAGGGTGCACCGCAGATACCTGGCATTTTCCGCTTTGCTCACCGCGCTGACATTGTAGCTGGCGGCGGACAGCAGCTCCGCCGAATCACCCTCAAAGCCGTTGATGCCCAGCTGATTGATGCTGTCCATTTCAGTATCGCCCACGGCATCGTAGTTCAGGGAGGCCACGCTGACCTCGCCCCGGTAGAAGTGCCGATGCAGAGTGTCCTCGGAGGGCGGCTGGGTGCTGAGGGTGGAACTGGTCAAGGTCTGGGGCGTGTAGGACAGCGTCGAAGTAACCGCCATCAAAATACCGTCATTCTCGCTCTCCCGGGTGGGGAACTGATCCACATAGGAGGAAGCAAAGTCCAGAGTCAGCTCCGCCGTCAGCTCCACGGCGTGCGCCTGAATGTCGCCGCAGGGGATCTGCGCCGGGAAGGTCAGCCGGTAGGAGCGAGTGGCCGTGTCCACAATGTAGTGCTCCGTCCAGCTATTCGCGCCATAGCGGTAATCTGCCGTGATCTGGGTGCCCGGAGTCAGGTTGACCTGGGTTCTGGTGTTGCCCTCATAGCGGTAGAACACCAGATTGAAGCACTGGGACAGGCTCTGGTCACCGGCGTAGTTCTGGAACTGCTTAGCACTTTCCGCGTCCTTGAACCGGATGGTTGCGGTCATGCCGGCCTTCACCTGGGTGTTGCTGTCGGAGATCCTCTCCAACTGGCTCGCCGCCGTGGTCAGGCTCACCTCCTGGCTGAAGCAGGAAGCGATGACGATCCGGTTCTCGTCAGCGTTCCGGGCAAAGCCGTTGTTGGGGTTTGTTTCGCTGGCGGGAAGCCGCTTGGTAGGCAGGCCGTTGCCGACAGGGTTCGTCAGCCGGTCGTCACAGGTGAGCAGAATGTTCAGCAGCTGCTGGCTGTTCGCCGGGGTCTGGAGGGTCAGATAGTACCGTTCAGAAAGTTCTCCGTTCCATTCTCCAACGGTGATGGCGTACTGGGTCTGATTCTTGTCCTCGTCGGTGGCCTTCCGGTAGTAGGTATCGCCGATCTGAACCGTCGCCTGGGTTTTGTTCGCCGTTATCACGAACTTGCCCGTCAAGGTTTCGTCCGCCTTTTCGGCCTCCGTCAGTGCCCTGGCCGTCAGAGGCAAAAGCTGGCTCAGTGTCACCGGAGTCCAATTGGTTCCCGTCTGATCCTGGAAGCTGGTGAATTTCAGCTCATAGTAGCTGTCCACCTGCTGAAGAGCCTGGGAAGCCGTGGCGTACCAGGCTTTATCCTGATTGTTCCGATCCACCAGCACCAGCCGGGTATCATCCGGCAGTCTGACGTTCAGCCGGAGCTGCTTCAGGAAGTTCCACAGCAGATTCTCGCCGTCATTCACTGCCTTCTGCCATTCCTCCCGGGTACGGGTGTAGTCGAAGCCCAGAAGGGCCGTGACCATCTCGTTGTCCGAGGCAATGGCCAGCCGGTTCAGATCGTCATAATTGCTCTGAATGTAGCTGGTACCGGTCAGCGCCGAAGCCCAGAACCGGAAGTTGAAGACCTTTTTCACTAGAATTGGCAGATACAGGGTGTATACCGTCTCGTTTGCATCCGCCGGGTTGGCAAATTCCGCCCTCAGCAGGGTAAACCTGGCTCTCTGGTTGTCGTACTGGCCGTTGAGCCGAATCCGCTTGGTGGTTTCATTCAGGGTAAAGCTGCCGTCCTCCTGGGACTCCCGCCACTGGCCGCCGCTGTAGACGTAATTGGTCAGGGACAATTTCATGTCCGCCGGAGGTGCCGGATCCAGATCATTGGTGATGGTCTTGCCGTACATTACCCGGTTGGTAAGCAGGGACAGGGCACTGTAGAGCGCCCGGTTGGCCTCGTCCGTACTGGTGGTGCTGATGACGAACACCGGGAAATTACCGCCGGAGTAATCTCCGTTGTCGCCGTCGCCGGTGAAGCTGCCGAAATAGGCCATATCCGAAGGCCGATTGGTTTCGGTGTCCGTCAGGTATTTCCGGGCCTCCTCCACCGCCGTGTGGGTCAGATTCCGGTTTTCCGTGCCGCCGCTGTCAAAACGGATTTTCTCGCCGATGGGGGTCGCGCCGTCAAAGCAGGCACCGTCGCCGGTGACGTTTTGACCCAGAAGCGCCGCCAGAGGGCTAATCGGATTGGTGGTCACATGGGGGTATGCGCTCAGGGTGGTTTCCTCCTGGACACCGGTGTAATCCGAGCGAACCAGGTAATCCCCAGTGCTCAGAGCCGTTCCAAAGTCCTGGGTGGGCACGGTGTTTTTCGCTTGCACCAGGCTGACGCCGGTGAATTTCAGCGTAAAGCTGTAGCCGCCATTAGGGCTTCTCTGTCCGCCGAAGATACCGGTGTTTTCGCTCTTTCCATTGACCAGGCCGATGGGAAGCGTCCCCGTCCATTCGTTGGGCACATTCCCCCGATAGCCGTTTTGTCTGTCGTTCAGCAGATAGCCAATCCGGTTGTCCTTCAGCAGAATATTCGTACCCGTCAGGTTGGCAGTGCATCCGCTCAGGTAGCCATACAGGCCGCCTACGCTGCTTCGGGAATTGCAGGCGGCAATGTCGCAGTTTTCAATGGCCAGATTGTTCATCTGAACCTTCGTCGCATAGTTCTTATTGTTGCTCTGGTTTTCCACCTGACCTACCGCGCCGCCGGAGGCTCTCTTTCCGATGATTGCCGTATGGTTCAGACGGATATTGCTAAGGGTCATGCTGGGATACAGGCAGACCACACCCAGCAAGCCGCCGGTAATACAGTCGCCACTGCCGCCGCCCGCGAGAATCTGAACGGTGCCGCTCTCGGAGCCGAGGCTGACCCAGTCGATGGTCATCAGTCCTCCCGGGTTCTTCATCACGCCGATCAGGCCGCCCAGCTGTCTGCCATTTGCCATCCGGACAGCGGAGCCCGGTTCCCCGCCGATGGTCACATCCGAAACGGAAAGATGGTAGACCGCGTCACTGGTTCCCCGCCAAGCGGTGGTTTTGGCATCGCTGAGGAAACCAAACAGGCCGCCTACGTCGGCCCTCGCGTTTGTGTTTTCCGCGCCGATCAGCTCCACCTTTCCTTCCAGGTGGATGCCCTTGACGGTTACGGTCTGACGCTTGGCAACGTTCTCGTAGCCCACCAGACCGCCTACGGTGGTGTCATTCGTCCCGGTGACGGTGCCCGTTACCTTCAGATTCCGGATGGTCATAACGGCATTGCTTTCCGCCGGGTTGATTTCCAACGTGCCGGTGCTGTCGTCATAGCGATGGATATGGCCGAAGAGTCCTCCCGCATCCTGACGTCTGGTGTTCTCCACTATCATGCAGAAGGGGGCTGTCGCCCGGATATCGCCGTCTGTCAGCTCCACATCCTTGGTATTGCTGACAGTTACCTTTGTCGCCGCGGAGTAGCCCGCAAAGCCGCCGGCCATAATCAGCGCCCGAACGGTCAGATTCTCATAGGTGCAATCGATAAACCTGGCTTCGTTTTTGAACTGGGTATTAAACCCGATCATGCCAATGAAGCCTCCCGCGGTGGTACAGCCCAGGGAGTCAGCGTTGACGCTGGCATTTTGCAGCGTAACCCCATTGAGGATAACGGCGTTGGTTCGGTAGGCGCAGAAGCTGCTGATGAGCATACCCGCCGCCGCCATATTGGCCCGTTTCGGCTGATCCCACAGGGTGCCGCTGTTATCCAGGATATTGCCTGCCTGGCAGGGGTTGCCATTGCCGTCAAAGTAGGTGATTCCGGTCTTTCCGGAGAGAATCAGGTTGGAGAAGGTGGCGTCCGGGGCATTGCGCACCGCCAGGAACAGGCCGGAGCCGCTGACCGTCCATTTGTTCTTCTCCGTCACATACTCGTTGCGCTGCTGGTTCAGGGTAATGACCGCCCGATTGCCGTCGGATTTTTTTCCGTCCGCTGCCTGAATATGCAGCTGGCGGGTATAGTCGTTCGGCGAGCCGACGCTGATGCACACATAGCTGCCGCCGATTCCCCGGAAGCCATTGCCGTAACCCGTCATGTCGCAGTCCGCCGTGAACCGGATGGTAAGCAGACGTCCCAGGGTAGCCAGCGTGCTGAAATCCCCGGACACATATTTGCTCAGATAGCACTGGGACGCGGTCTTCGCTGTCAGGCTGACCCCGCCAAGGCAGGTGTCGTCCTTCCGGGCGGCAGTGCCAGTCATGGCATAGCTTCCGATTCTGGGGCGGCTGAAGCTGTAGGCCTCGTAGCCGTTCATCGCCGCGGCGCCGCTGTTGGCAATGGCGGAAAGCAACCACAACCCCTGCGCGTCCTTCACCGTAGCGGTGACATTGTTGCCCGACCGGGAAATCGCCAGGTGGGAATCCACGGCAGCCCCGGAGGAAATATTGGGAATTTGGTAATTCTTATTCGTATTGTCCAGGGGAACGCCGTCTCCCAGCACATAGCCGTCCAGCACCCGTCCCACATAGGGATTGTAGTAGAACTGGCCGCTGGTTTCGCCGGCCTTCCCTCCGGTCAAGCCGGAGCCGATTTGTCCCCGGAACACCACGCCGCCGCCATACTTGTTCTTGCCGCCGTGGCTGGTTCCGCTGAAGGCGCCGCCCACAAGTCCCACATAGCCGCCCACCGCCGCCAGATAGGAATGGCTGCCCTTGGTCTCCGGCGGGTTCGCAATGGAAACCGAAACGCCGTCCAAAATGGTGTCGCCGCCAAAGGCATAGCCCACTACGCCGCCAAAGAAGGCAGGGCTGATTTCGCTGCTGGGCGGCTCGTTGCAGCTCAGGGAAATACTTCCGGTATATTCGATCTTGATGTTGCGAACTACGCTGCCCATGCTGTACTTGACCAGGCCGCCAAACTGGCTGGCTGTGCTGCCCGGGATGGTGAAGGTTTTCCCTCCGCCGTCAATCTCGCCGCCGAAGGCGATGATCTGACTGCCGGTCTGGCCGGTGGAGTCCGCATGACCCAGGCCGTCCCAGCTGTTGTCGGCAGTAATGTCCTTTTCCAGCTGGTAGTGGGCGTTTTGCAGATAGAGCCGCATAACTGCCGGTTCCACGCTGGTTCCGTCCTCGCCTACCCATTTGTCGGAATCCGGCGAATAGGTATAGCTTACATGTCCACCGTTCACATTGGTTCGGGTGTGCTCGTCCGTATCCGCGAAGGACTGCTTCTTTTGGACGTTTGCCAGCACCTCGATGTCCAGATTCACCGGCCAGTTCTCGGCGGTGCCGTCCCGGAGCACCAGATTCAGGGTCTTCAGCTGGCTGAACTCGGTGAGGATATAAGGATCCGTCCGGGTTCCGCAGCCAATCTCCAGTCCGGCGGTGTTCAGGTTCACATCCAGCTCGTGCTGGGTGCTGCCAACGGTCAGATTTTCCGGCTGGTAGACATAACGTGTGTAATTCTCATAGAAGCTGTTCCAGCCGTCGGCACTGCCGCTGACCAGTTTGTCTTCCAGCTTTCCGCCGTAGTACCAACGCTGCTCATCGTTGTTCCGGCCGGAGACCGGGCCGTCTGTGGAGTTGGAAAGCTCCCGGCCCAATGTGCAGGCATCCTTCTCCGCCTCGGTAAAATGATAGACGCCGCTGGAGGCCTCCACATAGTCAAAGGACTCCAGGAACAGGGCCCGGCTGAAAATGCAGCCGGTAGTGCCATACTGCACGGCGTTGTTCCGTCCGGGGCGACCGTCCAGGCACATCTTCTTGAAGGTCAGCCGAATTTCCTTGCCGGTATTGCCGCCCACCCTGCCGATAAGACTGCTGGCGGCATATTTGTCGGTGTTCAGATCCTCGTAGCCGGTGGAGGTTTCCACGCCGTTCATGTCCAGGGTGCTGTAGCTGCCCAGGCTGCAAATCAGCAGGGGCTTTTCCGCCGAACCGGAGCTGACCCGGATTCCCGCCAGATCCACATTCTGGATTGTCAGATTCATCCGGGCATAGATGGAACTGCCGGTGAAGGGGCCGCAGCACAGGGCTCCCGTGCCGGTGGCACTGCGTCCCACAGTGCCGGACAGTTTCAGTCCGTCTACGTTCAGATTCTGATCTTTATCCGTCGCCTTGCCGCCGTTGAAAATGCCCGTGTGCATCTGATAATGCTGGCTGTTGGATTGCCCCAGCGGCTTGTTGTTCGCACCCGTCTCGAAGCCGTTCATGGTATCATAATCGAAAGTAATGGACGCATTTTGGATGGTGGTATCGTTGATAAACGGAGTGGGGTAGAAGGAATAGCCGCCCAGGTCGATCTCCTTGGAAATCACAAAGCCCCCGGTCTGCGCGGAGAAATACTTGCGCAGGCCGTTTTCGCTGTCGTGGTAGGCATTCCAAAGCATCAGCTTAGGCGCGGTGTCCACAGTGCCCAGATTGGGGCTGTCGCCGATGACCCCGGTTTCGGCGTTGGCACCCAGCGCGTCCCGGTAGGCATCCAGATTATAGTAGTACCGGGTCTTTCCGTTGACCCAGGTCCCCCCCAGCTGAGACCGATAGGTATTGCAGCCGGTTCTATCGATGAGGGCATGGCCGGGAAGGGCAATGGACACAATGCCGTTGTTGTTTGCGGACTGGTTGCTGCCCACAATTTCGTCAAAATACTGGGAACCGCCAATATTCACGGCAGTGCCCTCGGCCTTGTAAGCGTCCTCCCGGATTTCCAGGTACAGGGCGGTGTTCCCGTTCTTTTCACCCTTGGCCACAATCAGACCGCTGGGGGCGTTCTGCTCGGATTTGCCGGTGAAGGCATTGCCGCTGACAAAGTGAATGCCGTAGGACTCCGCCGCCGTGCCCTTCTCCACCCGCCAATAGCCGGAGCCGGTATAGACCAGGCCGCCGAACCGGGCGTTGGAGCCAGCGTTCAGAGTGCTGTTTTTCACGGAAACCCCGGTGATGGTGGCCGTGGTGTTGGGCCATTCGTAGCCCAGCAAGCCGCCGCTGGCGGAGTTGGCGCCGGTGGTGATTTTCAGGCCGTCCACAGTCAGGCCGTTGATGGTCATGGTCTGGTTATCGCCTCCCATGGAAGCAACCAGGCCGCCCACTGCGGCGTCCGACCAGCCTGCGTCCGCCTTGTCGATGGTGCCGGAAAGGGTACAGTTTGTTGCCGTGATTTTGGCTTCGCCTTCGCATTTTGCGCAGAAGCCGCCCAGATAACACTGGGATTTGGTGGAATCGATGATTTTCCCCGTCCACCGGCAGTCGGTGAAGTCTGCCTCCTTGGCGGCGGCGAGCAGTCCCGAAACCCTGCATCCCCAAAGGTTGTTGGTCTGCGCCTCCGTCGCGTCCAGCAGCGTAGTCGCGCCGCCGGTGACCTGGGTCAGGGCAGCCCTGCCCTCGGTTTCGGCGCACAGTGCGCCGATGTACAGGGCAGCGTCCGCATGGGCAGTGATACTGCCCTTCAGGGTAAGATTGGAGGCGGTGAGATTCGTGGTTTTTGTAAAGAGGCCTTGGCGGTCGTGGTTCGTGCCGCCGGTGTAGACCGAGATATCCGGCAGGGTGACGGTGTGACCGTTGCCGTTCAGCGTAACGCTGATTTTCTCGGCATGATTCACATCCCGCTGGAAGCCGGTAATGCCGATATTCTCCAGATCATTCACATCCGCGGTCAGGTTAACGGTCTGGGCCGCACCGTTCTGGACGTCGCCCCCATCCAATTTCAGGGAGTTGGTTTCATTCAGCTGATAGCGCAGGGCAAGCGCCGCAAATTCGGCGGCACTGCCCACCGTGTAAGTGCCCTCAGAGCTGTTGGGAGCCGCCACCGTGACGGTGCGCAGGGCAGGGTCATAGGTCAGCACGCCGGGTAGATTGTCGGAGCGAACCACCTGACCCCAGCCGCCGATGTCGTTGGTGGTGCCCTTCTTGGGGTTCCAGCTCTGATCGGTATAGACCAGGGTATTGTCCCGGTCGCCCAGCACCCAGCCGTTTTTGCCGCCGGAGCCGGGCTGAGTGATGGTAATGTTCTTGCCCAGGTACAGCACACCCTTTTGCATGCAGCCCACCAGGCCGCCGCTGGCACTGTTTCCGGGAAGGCCGGAGGCCGCCACACCCGACAGCCGCAGCATATGGCCGCCGCCGTCCAGCTTGCCGATGAGGCCGCCTACGTTGTTCGCCGCATTGTTGTTTGCGGTGCAGGTGGGCGCGGCCTTCTGAACTTCAATATAGACACCGTTATTGCCATATACGCTGCCGATGAGGCCGCCGTAGGAATCATTTCCGTTTCCGGAGAGGGAAACTTCCCCGGTATTCACAGTCAGAGACCGCGCCGTCAGGGAATTTGCCTCGTATCTTCCCATCAGGCCGCCCAGGCTGTTGCCCTTGGCGGCGGTGACGGTGACGGCCTTCTCCCCCTTCAGGTAGAAGTCCCCGGCGGTGTTTTTCACATAGCCGTACAGACCGCCCACATTCCCGTTGCTGTCGGACAGGTTCACGTTTACGCTGGGGTAGTCGGTGCTGCCGTTATAGTAGGCGCCGGTTTTGGAGTAGGTATAGCTGCCGATCAGGCCGCCGGCCGTGGAGCTGCCGGTAATTTTCGTGGCAGTCACCTCCGGCATACCGCCATCCAGAACCAGGTTTTCCCCGAGGCCGATCAGGCCGCCCGCGTTCTGGGTGGCCGTAACGGTACCGCTAACTGTGACCTTGGCGGTTCCGGACAGGCCGGAAAGCCGGGCTCCGTCCTTCATTTCGCCCACCAGGCCGCCCACATTGCTGCCGCTCAGATTCGTTTGGACGGTGAACTCTTTGGTTTCGGGCAGGGTAAGGACAGAGCCCTCTGCCATCCGACCCACCAGGCCGCCCGCGCTGCCGCCGGCTGTTACCTCGGTGACATTCAGAGCCAGGCCGCCCGTCACCGTCACCTGGGCATTTTTCCCCATCTGACCTACCAGACTGCCGCCGGTGCCGCCGGCGTCGATTTTGCCGGCGCAGGTCAGGCTTCCGGAAACCGTCAGGGTGGCATTGTCGCCCATTTCGCCCACCAGGTCACCGGCTCCCCCGGCGGCCTGGATGGTTTTCTCCGGGAAACTCAGGTCGGGCTTTACGGTCAGAGCCGCGCCCTTGCCCATTTTGCCCACCAGGCCGCCGGCCGCGCCGGAGGTGGCCATGACAAAATACTCCGTTTCTTTCGCCGTGATTTGCTCGTAGTGCTCTAAGGTCAGCTGTGCGTTTTCCCCCATGCTGCCGCAGAGCAGACCTGCGTTTTCGGCCTGCACCGGATACCAGTAGCCGTCCTTCACGGACAGCGTCATGGCGCTTCCGGCTTCCATGCTGCCGATAATGGGAACGCTGTAGGGCTGAACATCCTCTGCCCGGGAATTGTAAACGGCAATCTTCCACTCCGAGCCCGTTCCCCCACCCGTCAACACCTTGGCAAGGAGAGCCCCCTCCCCGTTGTTGTCGGTCAGCTGCAAATAGCCGCCGTTTGCGGAGTTATTCACCGTGCAGGTAGCCTGAGAGGAAAGATAGTTGAAAAGAGGCCGGGACAGGGTAAGGCTGGCTTCCGCGTCGCCGTTGAAAATCAGGTTCCCGGCAAAGGGGGCACTGCTGCTGCCCAGACCCAGAAACTGATCCGCTACGGAGGACACGTCGCCGGACTTGAAGACAATCTCAATATTGCTGTCTGCGTAATCGGAAGCGGGCAGAGTAGAAAGACCCACCAACTGGGCAAGAGAGTTGATTCGATAGGTGTTGCCGTTTTTTTCGGGAATCTCCGGCTCCGCAAGCAGCGACAGGCCAGGCTCCGTTTCCTCGGGCTCCGTGGTCTCCTGGGTAGGCTCCGTCTGGGCTGTGGTTTCGGTCGTCTCCGCCGCCTGAGTGGTTTCTTCCGGAACCGTTGGTGCCTGCGTCTCCATAGTGGTCGAAGGCACCGTGGTCTGGGAAGAAGCCGGAGCCGTTTCGGTGGGTACTTCCGTAGGCTCATTTTCCTGGCTCACCTGGGCAGCAGAAGGCGCAGTATCCTCCTGCCCGTAAACCGGCAGCACAACCATATTCAAAAGCAGACTTGCCGCCAGCATCAGCGCAGTCAGTCTGATTCTTCTGTCCATTGTCTTGCGTTCCTTTCTGGAAAATGCGTTTTGGAACAGCGCTGCCTCAGGCAGGCCGGAAAGTGACGTATTTCAGAACGTCCTCCCAGGTTTCGTTCTCCGGGATTCCGTTCACACGGTAAAATTGCAGCCGGTAGCTGGTGGGGTTTCCCTCGCCGCCCAGGCTCAGGGTCAGGCTGGAATCAGCGGCACTTGCCACCGGCAGCTCGTCCCGAGACCAGGCGCTCAGGCTCACCTTCTCCGGATCCCAGGACAGAACCATGGTGGCCTGGGCAGTACCGTAAATCTCATAGTTAAAGCCGTCCAGCTTCTTGGAGTCGGGATTGCCCTTCCGGTCGTCCTGGAACTGGCCGCTCCAGCTTCCGTCCTCATTTCCGGAGGCGGAAAGCCACAGTCTGGCCTTCAGCAAATGGCTGCCTATGGCACAGTTCGGGCAGCTGTCCGGCTCCGCCCGCATCTCCACGGTCAGGGTGCTCAGCAGGGCGAGATTCTCCTTGGCGCAGGTGACGGCGTAGACATTCTGGGAGGCTTTGCCGCCGGTCAGGGTCTGGCCGGTCAGGGACAGACTGCCGTCCGCGGCGAAGGCCTGGCCGTTGATCCGCAATGCCACCACCGCCTGGGTCAGAGCATCGCCGGTGAGCGCTTCCCCGGCGGTATCCCGCAGCTGGGCATAGAGGGTATAGGTGATGTCCTCTTCGTGAACCTTTTTCAGGTCGCTCTGGGGGTAGTTGCACACAGTCACCGTGGCGGACACGTCACCCTGGCCGCTGACGGAAATCATCTTCAGCGGCATCAGGCTGTCGCTGCGCTCCCGCAGGTACAGATAGTTGGAAGAAAAGCGGATTTCCGAGGTGGCGGTCTTCGCCACGGTGACGCTTTTGGCGTTTCGGATGCTGATATAGGCGGCGTAGGTTCCCGTAATCATCAGCAGGGCACATAAAATTACCAGCCACAGTGCCCAGAGATATTTCTTCTTCCCCTTCATTTACGCGCCGCCTCCCGTGGTTTCGGTGCCGGCCTCCAGAATCATCGCAACCGTAACGTAGATCATTTCCGTCTCCTTATAGAGGCTCCGCTTCACCGCGTCCGACAGGGCAGACTGCTCCCAGTTGACCTCCAGCACATAGTACTGGGTCTGGCCCCGCTTGATTTCCCGGGCATCGTCCGCCTGCCAGTAAACCGGCTCGGCGTTGTACTGAACCCGATCATAGCTGCCGAAGGTAATGGCATGGGTGTCCGTCAGCGGACTGCCCCCAATGGGGTTTTTGTCGTCATAGTAGAATTTGTCCACCTTTCCGGTCAGGCCGTCCAGAACGCTCTGACTGGCATGGTAGATTTTGTAGCTCAGGGGCAGATTGGTGGTGTGAGAAAGCTGGAGCATATACTGCGTGTCGGCGGTGGCGTACACGCCGAACACCCGCAAAGTGGGGGTGGTGGAGCCGATATCCAGGCTTCCCAGATCGATCCGGGAAATGTCGCTGCCCGCCTCATCCCGCAGATAGAGGATGGGCATCTGCATTCTGGCCATGGTGATCAGACCCCGCTCATAATTCAGCCAGGCCAGGGTGCCCATAATCACAGCCACGACGGTTGCCATCACCAGTGCCAGCACCAGCTGCCGCTTCTGCCAGCGGACGCTCTTTTCCTCGCCCTCTCTGTGATCCATGCGCACACCTCCTTAGGCTCGTTTTCCAATCATTTTCAGGGATACCGCAAATACATATTTGCCGATGTATTCATCCGCGCTGTTGTACTGCTCGTTCAGGGTCTGTAAATCCGCGTTCAGTCCGGCCTCGGGCACCGTCTCGAAGAAGCAGTCCGGATTGGCCTGGGCCAGAGCCCGAATCGACGCATTCTGGGCGGCTTTCTCCCAGGTCAGAGGCCAGAACCAGTTCACGGTAACCAGAATGGGCACATCCACCTGTTCGGCTCCGATCTCGCCGAAGTCCAGGGTGCAGGGCTCCGCCTGAATCAGATTTACCAGGGTCTCGGTGCCGTTATACGAGAAGGCGAAGAGCAGGTGGCCGTGGAGCAAATCCCGGGCCTTCCGGGCTTTGTCGTCCCCCATGTCCATCTTTACCATTCTGTCGCGCTTTGCGTCATAGTCGTAGGGATTGACCTCCAGGGTAAAGGCGATTTTCAGGGAGCCCGGCTCCCGGGGAATCACATAGAATTGGAGCTTCCCGGAGGCTCCGGGCCGCAGACCCTCGGATTCGGCTGAGCCGGACATGTTGTAAAAATTGCTTTCGTCGGTCATCTGCCACTGGATCACCTGATGCCGACCGGCGGTCCACTTCCATTTGACCTTGGGGGTATCCTGGGAGCCATAGGCCTCGCCGGTGGGATCGGTATAATCCTCCGGCATACCCACCTCCAGATCGGGCAAATCTCCGGCGCTGGCCAGATCAAAGCCATAGCCGCTCAGCCGAACCGCCATGCCCTGAGCCGTTACCGCCCCCGCGCTGCAAAACCAGGCGTAACAGGCCACGGCAATGACGATCAGCGCCGCCAGGGCAAGCAGTCCGCTGTGGACGATCTGCTTTCTGGCTTCCTTTTCCAGTTCCGCCCGGGACATGCCGGAAAAGCGGTTATTTTTTTCTGCCATTCCGGCTGCCCCCTTTCGGTTACGTTTCTTCGGAATGTGTTTGGGAAGCTCTGAATAAATCGGCAAGAGCTGGGAGCGAGAGATTTTGTTCTCAGGCAAGGTTTGGAAAATGGAGGAATACT